>TARA_R100000664_G_scaffold15070_1_pt1 | contig 46691 bp, 33 predicted proteins | sample TARA_R100000664 | Tara Oceans TARA_R100000664 (sample SAMEA2622705) | marine metagenome | biome: marine biome (ENVO:00000447); feature: deep chlorophyll maximum layer (ENVO:xxxxxxxx); material: "saline water (ENVO:00002010), including plankton (ENVO:xxxxxxxx)" | depth 115 m | reverse complement strand
CGGGATTTCTGGAGGAATTGTCCCATGGCTCAAAATCTTCAACGATACACTTGTCGCGGTAAACCAAGGGGGCAAAAGACCCGGCGCTGGGTGCGCCTATCTAGAACCTTGGCACCTTGACTTTGAGGACTTTTTAAATCTTCGCCGAAACACTGGCGATGAAAGACTTCGGTGTCACGATATGAACACTGCGTCTTGGATTCCTGACCTTTTTATGAAGAAGGTTCAAGAAGATGGAGATTGGTACATGTTTTGCCCTTCTGACTCAAGAGACCTGCATGAAGCCTTTGGGGATTGCTTTACCGCAGTCTACGAGCAGATGGTTGATAAAGCAGAAGTAGGAGAACTAAAAAATTTCCGCAAAGTAAAAGCTAAGGAGCTTTGGAAAAAAATGTTAAAGGTTTTATTCGAAACGTCCCATCCTTGGGTAACATTTAAAGACCCTTCTAATATTCGTTACAGCAACCAGCACCAAGGAACTGTTCACTCCAGTAATCTTTGTACTGAGATTTTACTACATACAAAGCCTTCTGAATATAAAGATGGCGAAAAAATCAAAGTTGGAGAAACCGCTGTTTGTAACTTAGGAAGTGTTAATTTAAAAAATCATTTAATAAAAAGCGAAACAGGTAAATACTCTTTAAACAAAGAGTTGCTAGCTAACACTATTAAAACAGCTATCCGCCTTCTTGACAATGTTATAGACTTAAATTTTTATCCAACTAAAGAAGCTAGAAATGCTAATATGCAACACCGCCCTATCGGCCTAGGAATGATGGCAACGCATGACGTACTACAATTAGTTGATATACAGTACGACTCGGACAAGGCGGTAAAATATATTGACGAGCTCACAGAGTTCTTTTCTTATCACGCCATTCTTTCGTCTAGCAAGTTAGCGCAGGAAAGAGGAAGCTATAAAACCTACGCCGGTTCTTTATGGGATAAAGGCAAACTGCCAATCGATACCTATAACGACCTACTAGATTTTAGAAAAAAATCTTCGAAGACCCCCCGGGGGGGTAAAATTGATTGGTCGGAAGTAAGGGAAAGTATTTCGAAATATGGAATCAGAAATAGTAACACTATGGCAATTGCTCCTACTGCCACTATTGGTTATATCAACGGCGTGGAGCAAAGCGTCGAGCCGAACTTCTCGGTCCTCTTCGTCTATGAAAACAAAAGCGGAAACTTCTACATCACGAACGAACAATTCGTCAACGACATGAAAAAAGAGGGCATTTGGAGTCCTCAATTCGCTGAAGCCGTTAAAGAAGTAGATGGAGACGTGACCCTTCTTGATATCCCAGAAAAATATAAAGAAAAGTATAAAACTGCTTTTGACCGCGATATGTTCAAATTAATTGAATGTAACGCCGCTAGACAAAAATGGATTGACCAAGGCGTTTCGTTTAATCTTTATAACAAAGGCACTAGTCTAAAATATTTAAATGATATTTATATGGCGGCATGGGAAGCTGGACTAAAAACAACTTATTATTTACGTAATCGCGGTGCATCTAAGGTAGAGAAATCTACAAAAAAAGAATACACCAAGGAAGAGCAGATAGCCTGTTCCATCGCAAACCCTGAAGCATGCGAGGCCTGCCAGTAATGGATTATTCTAAAATAAATATTTTTTATCCCGTTATAGGTTATACGGGCATGGTTCATTCTGACTACATGATGAGTACGATAAACCTCATGTCAGTGTGTCGGCAAAAAAATATAAAAATTGGCCTAAGATCTATATGGTTTGAGAGCTTAATTAGTAGAGCGCGGAACGCTTCGGTTGCTTTCATGCTTAACAAAGATTATACTCATTTATTTTTTGTTGATACTGATACCCAATTTGACCCGCATGACGTTTTAAAACTTCTAGACGCGGATGAGGACGTGACTGTTGGAGTCTACCCTAAAAAATATTTTAATGGGCAAAAGATAGAGTTGATGGCCTCTACTGGGAAGCTGCCTGAATACTGGAGGCATCTTGCAACTGATTTTTCCAGCGAAATCGACTTTGAAGAATTTAAAAAAGCAAAGTCTCAGGATAAAATAGAGGCGAAATATGCAGCCACCGGATTCATGTTGATAAAACGTGAATGTATAGAAAAAATAATTGCGGCTAAACCGGAAATAAAATACACTAACGATATTGACGGATACATGGAAGCTGGCGATAATTTTTACGATATATTTAGGTGTGAAGTAAACCCGGAGACAAAAAAGTACGAAAGTGAAGATTATGGTTTTTGCAAACTTTGGAAGTCACTTGGCGGCAAAATAAATGTAATTACTGACATAAATCTTGGGCACCGAGGATTTAATACTTATTTAGGAAACTTAAAAGCTCAATCTCAATATTATACTAAATGAACGACTCAAAAACTGGAAATATATTAGGAAAAGACGTAGCTGGGGTTAATTGCATTTTACCCCACAAACATAAAACCGCGTGGGACTTGTTTTTAAAAGGCTGCGCTAATAACTGGATGCCAACGGAGATATCAATGGCAGACGACATCAAACAATGGAAAAATGGAGACATAACAGATGATGAAAAACTTTTGGTTAAACGTTCGCTTGGCTTTTTTGCTGGCAGTGAATCTCTCGTTGGTAACAACCTTTTGCTTAGCGGCTTTAGGTATATTACTGATGCTGAATGTCGCCAGTATATTTTACGACAAGCGTTTGAGGAAAGCCTTCATAATCTTACTATTGTTTACGTTTGCGATTCTTTGGATCTTAAAATAGATGAAGTATATCAAGCTTATTTAAATATTCCATCTATCAAGGCCAAAGATGACTTTCTAATGAGCATTACTACTGACCTAAGTAGGCCAGACTTTAATCCTTATACTCAAGAAGGCAAAAAAGAGATTTTAAGAAATTTCATTACCTATTGGATTGTCTGCGAAGGTATCTTTTTCTTTAGTGGATTTGCAATGCTGCTAGCCCTTGGTCGCCAAAATAAAATGCAGGGCGTCGCTGACCAAATTAAATATACCCTCCGCGACGAAAGCTCTCATATTCAGTTCGGCACTTATGTTATTAATCAGATTATAGAGCAGAATCCTAAAATCTGGACTAAATCGTTCCAGCAAGAAATAACTGAACATATACAAAAGGCTGTACAGCTTGAAATAGCATACGCTAAAGATGTATTACCTAGGGGGATTCTTGGTCTTAATGCTGAAATGTTTGTAGATTACATGCACTACATTGGCAATCGTAGGTTAGAAGGCGTTGGCCTTGAATATAGGTTTGAATCGGATAAAAATCCATTCCCTTGGCTCGGAGAAGTAGTTGACGTTCAAGCTATGGGTAACTTTTTTGAGCGCCGAGTAAGAGAATATCAACAATCTGGTTCCCTTGAGGATGACTTTTAATGTAACATCCTATATACAACAATGTCAAGATTCAAATTCTCCAACGAGTCTTTCATGTTGGGCCAAATTTCTTGTGAAATGATTGCCCTGTCTCAACATCTAAATGAAAATCACGGACAAAAGCTTAACGGCGAATTAGTTGAATTAGACAAAATAATAAATAGAGTTAATAGAGTTAAAGAGATAATGCTAAAAAAGGACAAAGATGATGCCTAATATATCTGAATTTGAAAGAAATAAACCGATAAAAACTCATAAATCTATTATGGAGGCCAAGGAAAAATACGAAAAATTAGTAAAATCCACCGTGGTCATGGAAGACACTGACGCGGTACGCGTTGAAATGGCAAACTGTATTCTCAAAGACCTCAAAGAAATTTATAAAAATTTCATAGCTGGATTATAATATTCATATGAATAATCATATCAAGATTATGCTGGAATCCCAAAGGAGATGCGCCTCTGCCATTCAAGATGCAGCAAATGATGCTAGAACAGCGGCCGATGCTTCGGCTCAAGAGGCTAAGGATTTTGAAGAAATGGCTCAAGAAGCAGCAAATAGGGCTGTCGAGGCTAACGAAAGGGTCAAGAAGCTTGAGGCTAAATTAACTGCTTCTACAATAGAATAATCTTATTTTCTATTTTTTCGATTAAGTCTTCTTGGTTTTCAAATCTTATAAATTTAGTAATTATTGTTGACCTTTGACTCCGTACTTTAATATCAAGACCTAACCCGCTTTCCTCCAATGGGATAACTATATCAGAAATGAAATCAAACATACCTCTTTTTCGCATAAATTCCCAATATATATCTTTCATTTCTGTCTCGCATTCAAGAAGTACGCTCATACCGCAGTCTAATTTAGCGCAAGAAAGTACGTACCTAAACGGAAGAGATTCCGTAGGAGGCTCGCACAAAGGAGCATGAACTAATAAGTTCATATAAAGTATTACACTTATGACGCAAAGAAATCTAGTAAATGACATTCCGATCACAAAAGATGGATTTGCTCATGTAAGCTGCATCGTAGAAATCCCAAAAGGGACTAATACTAAATACGAATATAATGAAAATTATGATATTTTTGAATTAGAGAGGTGCTTAGTTTCGTCCTTACAATACCCGATTAACTACGGACTCATAACTCAAACATTTGCCTTGGATAAAGATCCGTTAGACGTTTTAATATTTAATCACGACCCCATAGACAGGGGAAGTTTGGTCAGATGTAGGGTTTTGGGGGTTCTAGACTTTGTAGATAATGATGAAATAGATTACAAAGTTATAGCTGTGCCTCATTGGGCTCCAAAAAGCCGCTACCCAAGGCTAAATTCAATAGAGCCAGAACATCTTAAAATATTTAAGCAATTTTTTCGCATTTACAAAATAGACAGAGCCAGCACTGTTAAAGTTGGCGAATGGAAAAACGGTAAAAAGGCTACAACGGTAGTTTTGGACGCTCACAATAGATGGCAAGAAAGACAAAAAAATGGGAATGTTTGATGATATAATTGTACCGAAGTCTTACCTAAAAGGCTTGTTAACAAAAGACCAAGAGAAACTCTTGAAGGGCTCTAGTCGCTATGGCGGGTCGGTCAGGGGTATCCAGTTTCAAACTAAGTGTTTGGAAAATGCACTCGATCAATACAAAATTTATAAACAGAACCTTTTTATAAATGACAAGTCTTCATGGAATTGCGAACCCTCAAGCACAGAACAAATAACTGAAGATACCCCCAAAAAATATCCTTACGAAAAAGGCCGCTGGAATAAGGTAGGTCATAACGGGGGCGTAAATTTCTATACATCATTTTATGATGAAGATGAAAATGTTTGGTGGGCTGAGTTTAAATTTATTTTTACGAATGGAGTCATAGATAAAAAAGAATTAATTAAATTCGAAATACAGGAAACTGCTGAAGAAGCAGAGGAGCGAGAAAAAGACTGGGAGGCAGCTAACGCTAAAAAGAGATTATTCCAACGAACTTTTAGATATAAATTCTTTTCTAAGCTTACTAAATTGTTAAGAAAACTTTTAAACTGGTCAGAACAAAAGACTTATGTAAACTATATCTCGATGCCAGCAGAAAAAAGAGAAAAAGAGAAACTTAGCTTCTGGAAGCATTCATGAGCATACCTCAAAAAGGGTATAAGGAACTAAAAGAAGATTGCCCGCCTATTCCCGGCAACACTTGCCCTCACATAGATAAAGCTCAAAAATACCTAGAAGGCTTAAGAGACCAAAATGAAGCGCTTCGAGACATTGGTAAATACTGGAGAGCTACGGCTATTAACTTACTTCAAGAGTGCTGCGATTTAAACAAGTGTATAAAAGAATTAGAAGATGAATGAAAAAAGGGTTTACAGTATTGGAGTTTTTATTAGCCATTACTGTTATGTTGTTACTAGTTTCTTTATCTTTACAAAGTTATGCAAATGCGAAGCGCCAAGCCAGAATTGCTGCGTGTAAAGTATATAGAAAACAAATAGAAACTTTTCACGAAATGCCAGAATATCGCTTACCAACCATATCGGACTCCGACATTAAAGCTTTAGTGAAGACTTACGATCAATGTTACCAATGCCACACAACAGCAAGAATCCCTTATTATTACGCAGAATGAAAATATTAATATTTATCCTACTCGCCCCAGCGCTCTACGCACAGACAACTCGATACGATAAAATAGTTGAAAGAAACGCTTTCTCTCTCCTAGATAAGCCTCCCGCCAAAGTTGAACTGCCGAAGCTTCTAGAGAAACCGCCTGTTACATTAAATCTTACAGGTATTATGACAAGAAGAGGCGTGACTAACGTTTATTTGTTTTCAAAAGATATTCCTAAAAGATTCTTAACTCTTTCTACCAAAAAAAGGACGGATAGCGGAGTAACTCTTTTAAGCGTAGAGAGAGGTTTAGTGGAGGTAAATAATAACGGCGTAACGGAGCTTCTCTCTTTTGAGACTCATAAGCTGCCCTCTACAATTACATTACCCGCCCTCAATACTAAACCGACAGTTGTGAAGAAGAAGGACGATAAAGGTAAATCCACCAAAGTAGCACCGCCAAAACCTAAGGCAAACATAGTTACTGTCCCCTCTAGACGGCCAAAAATAGACCCAAGGATTATTCAAAAAGGGTTGGAGTACATAGACAGAATAGATGATAAAGAAAAAAGAGAATATATCCTTCAAAGATTAGAAAGGCTTCAGAGCGGCCAAGACAAACTGGACAGAAAAATTGACTCTAACGAGAGACGCAGGCAGTATGACGAGCGGCGCCGAGACAAATGAAAATCCCTAAACATAATTTAATAGAGTTTGTTAACTTAGTTAACGAGTGCTGCGCTGTCATGGATCATGACTATGTAGGTGAGTGGATAAATAAACCCAATCCAGATTTAAACATGGATACGCCCATGGATATATTTAATAATGAAGGAGCGGAGCGCATTTACAGGCTCCTTTATTTTATTGATATTGGAGAAGCAGACCTTTAGGGCTTAGGTACGCTATTTATTACCATTGTGCTTCCGTCTGGGAATTTAGTTCTAGTAACTAGGAACACAGTTCCATTCACTGTCTCTTCTATGGTATAGTTAACAGTTGCATCAGCGGTGGCCCTAGGCTCAGGGATGCCTTCTGGTATAACTTGATAATCTATAGCTTCTGGAGATAACAATACTTCAAAAGATTTGTACGGGACTCCACTCTGAGTCAATCTAGGAGCACCCGTAGGACTAAGTCCAGTGTGGTAAACTGAAACCGAAGCTCCTGAACCATTTAAAGTTATAGAATTCATTCCTAAAACGTCTGGAGCCCCTACCTCCAACTCCGAAGAAGTCCCTGTAAAATTAACTGAAGCGCCCTGTTCTCCATTAGAAAATGTTATGTCTGTTATTTCGTCTAATTTATGTCCACTTAGACGAATACTAGTTCCCGGCGCCCCTCTTAGAGGGCCGTATCCTGTCACATAAAAACAATCACCAGTATTTACGAAATCTCTAGCATAAGACGTTACTTTTTTATTAGTTATTTTATTTGCAAATTCATCTATTCCAGATTCAGGGAATTTAAAGTCATCATAACCTAACACATTAAAAGAATTAACTGGCTCTAAATATGAACCTGTGTTTATTAAACTAAAATTCAATTCCGTATCCTTAAACCAAGGGTCTAATATATATATCCTTCCCGACCCTAATAAATCAAGAGGAGATGTTAACTCTATTTCAGAATAAAAAGTATTAGCTACCCCTCCTATTGTAGCAAGACCTGTAGAATATTTATCTATAGGAATAGTTGATTGAATGAAACTGTTTTCAGTATTATCCATGCCTGAATCTGGAACATTTAATATAGAAACGCCAGAGAATGCCACGAGGCCTAACCCCGACCCCGACATTTCAGAATCGATCAACTGCTCGTCAAAAGTATTTATTCCTGTAACAGTAATTTTTGTTCCCTTTTCAACAAAGAAAGTATTATCGTCAGACTTAGCCAAACCCCCGTCTATTCCTGTCACTACTCCTATTGGATAAAATCCACTAGCTTCTATTTGGTTTTGCCTCCCTGACAGTTTAATATCCCCATGGTAAATACCAGTAGGGACTCGAACTGAAATTTTTTCTACCCCATTAGCTATCAAGCTCTCAACGTGCGGTTGCACAGTAACATGTCCTCCAGTAGGATAAGGAAAAAGCACGTCCATGCCAGTTATATTAAATCCAGTAACATCAATGCTTTCATTTGGTATCGCAAAATTATTAAATCCAGAAACTGATATTAAATTTATACCTGTTGAATTACTTTCAGTGAGGCGCCCAAAAGAATCTAAAAGCTGAAATTTTCCGCTCTCACCGTTTATCGACCCGGGGACATTAAACCTTAAAGAGTTATACCTTTGAGAAGTAAAAGAATTAAAATCAAAATAATCCGATTCTCCCGAGAATCTAACTCCCGTGACTAAATCCATTCCAGCTCCGGATATAGTTATCTGATCGTTAGATTTAAAAACTTGAGAATAATCAATTATAGCCGGTTTTACTTCCCCGCTATAATATCCACTAATACTCGGCTTACTTGGGGCTACAGCCAGAAAACCTGTCGTTTCTAGTATGCCGCCACTAGTATTAACACTAATTGTGTTTGTTTGAGTGTTCTCAGGTACAACAAAATTAAAACCTGTTGTAGAGTTTTGGTTTATTTGCGAGACTATAGTATCTCCTATTTTTAACCCATTAGAAACAATGTTCTCAAAATGTCCAGACATAGTGACGGTATCACCAAACTCAACGGACTCTGGCTCAAATCCACTTAGGAATGGAGGAGTTAACGCTGTAATGTCTGCATCGCTATCGGTAAGATTGCTTCTGCCTCTCCTATTCCTAGCCAAAACCTTGAAGTTAACGCCACTAGGAAAAGAGTCGGGGTATTGAAATTTAATTTGACTATGGTTAGTGTTATTATATCCGCTAGAGGGGAGCTTTTGAAAAAGCGCATAGCTTCCGAGTCCAGCACCCCCTGTCCACAGCTCGGCTCCTGCTCCGGTATACAAACAGGTCCCCAACATCAAACCCGTTCTTCCGGGTACTACCTCAGTATCGGGATCTATAGATGTTACAGTGGGAATACCAAAAGAAAAGAATCCATTGGTTCCAGTTACTGAGCCAAAATGCCCAGATAACACAACGTCATAAGACTCTCCTAAAGTTCCAAGAGTAGCGGCATTCCCTATTTGAAAACTAAGCTCAAATCCCGGTGTAATCTCAGCTATATTTCCTGCGCTATATGTCCCTGCCCCAACATTAGAAGAAGCATTTAACAACATATTTACCCCAGTGATGCTGTATAAATTCTTACCACTAATAGTAACAAAATCTCCAACTACCCCAGATGATGGCGATATTCCATCTATAATAGGCAAACCTATAGTAGGCGTAAAATGGACATTAGAAGGATAAGACTCTGGATAATTATCTGAAAAGAAGCTAACGACTCCAGAAGATATAGTTGGGTCACTTGAAACGTTACCCCCAGACACCTGTATATTTATACCTGTAGGAATTAATCCTGAAGCGACTTTATCACTTAATAATTTAAACTCACCCGTTTCTCCCATTACCGTTCCAAGATAATTAGAGCCGGTTTCATATAAAATATCCCCAACAAAATTGTCCCCCGAGACTAATAAGAAAGTTCCTGTTGATCCCGCGGGTTTAGCAGAAGAAACTCCAACCTGAGAGAACCCTACTCCAGTAATCGTAGCTAAAGGAGAGAGCGCAAATTTTTGATCCATCTGAGTGAATTGCCCGCTCCTTAACAACAAATCAGCTTGACCCCTTATATTTCCAGATGGAATTTTCACGGTCGCTGTGTTAGCAGTCAATGTTACGCCTGATATCAAATCGTCATTACTAGCAAACCTTACTCCTGTAACGCCGCTTAAAGAAAACCCTGTTATAGACAAATCTTCACCGGAAGATAATTGAAAAGAACTTAATCCTGACACTTCGGGTATAGGAACAAACTCATCCACGCTAAGCCCACTTGCTAGAGACTGGTTATTGTTTAGGCCCGTTCGCAGGGCAGAAAAAACTGTGACTCCATCGTAATCAGCATCTTGAGGAATTATAGCCTCAACTGTTTCCGAGTCTACCAAATTAAAGCTAGCTTCCACTTCCCCGAATTTAACATTCGTTATTTGGTAAAAGTTTTCGCCAGTGACTGAATATAGGCTTCCCGCCTTACCACTAATATTAGGAAGTTTTCCTACTGTTACTTGGTCATTCGAAGTTAAGATGATATATTTTTCACCTAAAGAAAATTGCCCATGAGAAGTAGACGCTATTACATCACTCGTAAAAGCGTTTATAGGAACTGTTCCTGAAACTCCCGTAGTGCCTACATATTGCAAATCCTCAACAAATATATCTCCAAATCTAAGGTCGTCGATCAAGTTCATGTTTTGACCTGATATTTCAAACTTCGTATTTGGAGTTAAATATGCCATTTTTTATCCTTGAAATTCTGTGCTCCCCATCCCCACGTTACCCGCCCCCACGGAGCCATAGCTAAAAAATCCTTCTGGTACTACTATTTTAATTTGACTATCGTTTTGTATCACATTAATTGTTTGTTTTATATAATCTCCAGCGGCCGAAGCTAGATTCCTAGATTGCATTACTCCGGAGCAGGAAAAAGTATCTAAAACCGCGTCGCTACTATATCCCCTCAAGTTAGCCTCTAGTTTTACGTTGCTCCCATCTACAGGTAAATTACCTGTAGGGTTATCTATTTCAAAGTTCATGCTAACAGTTTTTTTACCGAAGCTAATACTGCTAGGTTTTGTTTCTTCCGCTAAATAAACTGGAGCTACTTCTGAATTATAATTGTAAGAACCGGCTACAAAACTGTCAACTTCATCTGTCTCAAAGGCTGAAATTATATTTATTCTAGATGAATTTAAAACAGTAGCAGGCGACACCTGCTCTTCAGTTCTCTCAAAAACTCCTTGAAGATCATCAAAAAATGCTATACTAACACTAGCGGCTATAGGCTGATTTGGAGAAAAATTTACGCTATAAGAAGTTAAATACCCACTGTCAAAATTCAATCCTCCAAAATTACCCGATATTATTTGACTCTCTTCTTGAGGTACTTCTCCTTGACCAGTAATAAAGGTTTTGAAATAATCATTACCGGTTAAAAAATATGCAAATGTTAATGAGCCCCCAATACCATTAGATGCTATATAAGAATTTGTATTTCTATCCCCTATTACATAGTTAGCCTCCAAACTCGCGTTAAGAGACATTTCAGCATTGGAAGCTAAAATTTCGTTTCCGTTGATCTTAAGAAGTGCGTTGTTAGCTGAATAAAACACATTAATAGGCCGCAGTTAAGGTCTTTTGCGTTCTGATAATATCATCTAGCCCAACGGTAGCAGAAGTATTTACCTGATGGCCGCTAATCATTTTTACCTCCATTATTTGCTCCGTGGCGTCTACCCCTTTTAAGTTTATTAAATAATCATTAGCGTCCCCTGTGTACGTTAACCCTGAATTGAAAACATCTTCCGCTACATTTATCGATTCGGAAGCGTTGGTATATAGTGTTGTAGTGGGAAATTCTTGGCCAACTTTGTATATAGGATTATGATTAAATGAAATAGAATAATCCGCTGAATATACAGTGCCCACTTCCGTACCTGCATTTGGGGCGCTAATAGTTGTTTTTAAATTAGTTAAATCCGTAAATCGCCCATGAGCTACTCCTGTTGCGACAGCGGTTCCTCCGGGATTTGATATAGCCGGGTCAGTACCTGTGATTCTACCGCTAATAACACTATCAACATTAGTGGGGGTACTAAAACCGCCAAATAAGCTAAAAGACGCACTTGATGTGGAAACGGAATTGCTAGCAGTGTTAAAAGCATAAGAATTTAAAAATCCCATACCGCTCATTCCTGCGCATTTTATTAAAACCCCGGAGCCAGTCGAGCCTATCGAATGCTTCAGGCCGCTAGCTAGATAATTAATAATATTACCGGGGTGAGAGTGAACTTTACCTGTGATGCTAGTTAAAAAATTAAAAGAAATATCGCCGACTCTTGGGCCGCCGGGAACATGACCCAAGCTACCTTTATTGCCGATAACATACAACGGCTGAAGGGAGTTGCTGTAATTTATATTACAATCAGAAGCCAAAAGCGTTTCGGTTACTCCGCCTACGCTTACTTCTACCGCTGCCTTATCGTAAAATACCTGTGCCATATCCTTTAGTTTTTAATTATTACACATTTTTCACCTTAATATGAAAGATCTTAGATTAAAATTAGCCCCAGCATTACCGTCTGCGCTAGCTTGAAAAGACTCAGAAGTTAATAGCATATCTTGAAACGAATATTCTATTATTTTATCCTGAGAGTTGTTTTTGTTCAAAGTTATTGTAGTATTTTGAAAAACTGTTTGCTCGGGAACAAACCTCATATTTTTAATTTCATAGTCGTCTATGTCTAATACAAAATTAACATTAACCTCAATAGGGGTACCTGCTATAACTCCAGTTGGAGAGTCTAGGCCAACAGCATAGAGAGGGACCCTAGGTGTTGCTATCTCGACGCTAAATGATAACATCCTATTAGTATTGAACTCATCTAAATTAACTTCCATTGAACTATAACTAGGAATAGATAAATTAGGAGCGGAAGCAGAAGATTGCTCCCAACTCGGGATATTATTACCTGTCCCCATTTGTCCATAAATTACTGAAGTAGTAGATGTGCTAGGTATTTCACCTATTCCGCAGGAAACGCTATATGTCTCCAAATACGCTTCAGTGAACTCAATTTTCTCATCTCCATAACTAACTATTCCACTAAAGGGTAAATCCCCAGTAAAATTCAACATATGATCCGACGCTGTAATATCTGCGTAATTTTCAGGAAAATAATGCGTAAGCAGCGTATTTAACTGCAAACTCGCCGTCTGAGGGCCTTGAGGGGCATACTGAATGCGGTTTATCCCTAAATTAGACAACGGTGAAGATGCTGCAGAGTCATACCCCAGCGTAGCTGACGTGACTCCTTGTATTCCCGTACCGTTAATTACGATACTTTCCGCGTCTCTCCTAATTCTTCCTAACATTACCTTATCTTTATTTTACACTCTTTTTTGTGTGTAATATAATAAATAAAGGATTAAGGGAAAAATGGCGTTTGATAACAGTATTTATAATGTAGAAACATGGGTCGCAAATAAGACTTACGTTAAAAATGACATAGTGGCTCGTATTGAATACGTAGGAGGAGCGGCTGCTACGAACAAAGTCCCCAAAGACGTGAAATACTACTACAACCTAACAGGTGCAAATACAGGCACGGCACCTGAATCCGACTCAACAAATTGGGGAGGCTATGTAACAGTTAATAATCAAAAGATTCCCTTATTCCTGTGGAAGCCCTCTTATAATGTTTCTACTCGCCATAACCCAAAAGTTAATGTTGTTAAATTTGGCAACGGCTACGAGCAAAGAAATCCTGACGGGGTATTTTCGCAGCTTATTGATATAGAAATATCTTTTGAGAAAAGAACCGAACGAGAAGCTCGAGCTATTTTACATTTTCTTAAAGCTCGCAAAGCGGTAGAGAGCTTTGCCATTAAAGAGCTGCCTAATTTATATGCAGATAACACAACAGGTGGATTTCGTAAAAGGTTTGTTTGCCCTAACTTTAATAGCACTTTTATATTTTACAACAACTATACCGTAACTGCTACCTTATCGCAGGAAAACAATTAAAATAGATGAATAAAGATCAAGCTCAATCATCAATTAAATCTTTAGCTTTTGAGTTATCAAACTTAACTCCATCAGCGATGGTCACTTTATTTGAAATAGATTTATCTGATGTCTTAGATGCCAACTCTATTCCAACTTTAGCCGACGAAGCTTCCGCTATAGGCTTTCCTGATGCGGTTGATAGAGTATTAAGATTTCACAACAATATTAAAGTATTTAATTCTAAAATTACTTGGAATGGCAATGACTATTACCCTGTTCCTATTCAAGCTACGGGCTTTGAGACTTCTAGCAAAGGGACGCTTCCCACCCCTGTCCTAACTATTGCAAGTCAAACCGAAGAAGGTGTCACAATGTTGTCTCTCTTAAAACACCACATTTTAAAGTATGGAGATATAATTGGAAGCAAGGTTACCCGCAGAAGAACTTTTGCTAAATATTTAGACTGGGTGAACTTTGAATTCGCCACGCAGTCTCCAGCTAAAAGAGCCTTCTCCCCTCGTATTCAAGAACTACCTGCAGGATACGAACCCGACCCTAATGCGGAACTACCAAAAGATGTTTATTTTATAGAGAGAAAAACGGGCGAAAATAAAAACACTATACAATATCAATTATCTTCTATTTTAGATTTAGAAGGAGTAAAGATTCCTCGTAGGGTAATAGTAGCCGACAAGTGCAATTGGCAATACCGCGGTCCGGGCTGTTGGTACCAACACATTGATGAAAGTGAAATTAACTCGTCAGGGAACGCTATCGAGCAAGTCCCTGTTCTACAAAAAGCCGAGTTAACTACAAAAGAATTCACTCTTCCTAAAGACGCCCCACCTGTCGCTAATGACAAAGACGAATCTATAGTTGGCATCATTGATCATAACGAAGCAATCCTAACATCTAATAGAACAGAATGGAAAGCAGACACTACTTATAACAAAGGCGACTATGTTTACATTTTAAAAGATAAAATTAAATATTATTTTGTGGCAAAAGTTAACATAACCGACGAAGAACAAAACAGGAACAATCCCCCACCTAACACTAATTATTGGGTCGCTGATGTTTGCTCTAAAACTTTAGGCGGGTGTAGGTTAAGATGGGGAGCAGACAACCCCGGGGCTGCTCCGGGGGCATGCCAAATCGGAGGCCCAGTAACTAATGGAAAAGGAGGCCTGCCTTTTGGAGGATTTCCGGCCGCTAGAAAAGTAGCAGGAGGCAGATAATATGATATCAGACTTCATAAAAAAAGAGATAAAAGCTCACGCAGAAGAAAACCAAAAAGAAGAATCTTGCGGGTTAATTCTTTCAGAGAGTATTGTGAGATGCGCTAACGCTTCAGAAAATCCTGCAAGTCATTTCACTATATCGCCTTTTGATTACTTAAAAGCTTCGCGCAAAGAAAAGATAAAAGCCGTATACCATACGCACGTTTCGGAAAATAATTATTTTTCAGAAGAAGATAAAAAAATGAGCAGGGGGCATAATTTGCCTTTTGTTTTATATCATCTAGGGACTAGAAGTTTTTTATGTTTTGACCCTAAAAAAGAAAGAGTAGTTGATATTGATAAAAAATTTGAACTAGGCAAAAGAGACTGTTATACGCTTGTTAAAGACCATTATAAAAAGCTAGGAATAAAAATCGGAGGAAACAATGACCTCGGAGCAAATTGGCTGAATGAAAACCCTAATTTAATTCAAGATCTTTTTAAATTAAATCAGACTTCTTTAGACATAATAGAGATGGAATGGTCTGGAATAGAAATGTTAAAAAGGCATGACGTCATAGTATTTGAAATGATAAAAGGAGACGGCCCTTGTCATGTTGGAGTGTATTTAGGAGATGGAATAATGTACCACCATCCTCGAAATAGATTCCCTACTACTGAAATGCTAACTCCAGTAATACAAAGAAAAATTTATAAAGTATATAGACACACCCAAATAAATGAATAGAGTTCAAGTCACACTACACGGAGTTCTGGCCGACCAAATAGGACGCAGCCAATGGAGCCTTGTAGCCTCTAATGTAAAAGAAGCTATTAACGGGGTCCAAGCGAACTGTAAAAAACTTTATTCTTACCTGATAGCTAACGATAAAGAAAAAATAAAATATAGAGTTTTAATTAACGGCGACGATTTTCTTATAGAAGAAGGAAAAAGCCCTAACACTAAAGAAGGACTACAGTCTTCTCAATTATGCCTTGACCGAATCTCTAACTTAAAAACTATAGATATAATTCCAGTAGTGGAAGGTTCGGACGACTGGTTTGATTGGTTTACAGTGATATTAGGAGTTGCTCTAATTTGGGTTGGCGCACCCATGATAGCTACGGCCGGATGGGGAAGTATGTACGGTATGGCTGTCGTTGCAGGTATCGGCCTTGTGGCAGCAGGAATAACTAATCTACTAACTCCTGATCCAGAATTTGACGACTTTAGAGAAATAGAAGGAGGAGGAAGGCCGCCTTATACGTTTTCGGGGCCTCAAAACGTAACCAATGAAGGAGGCCCGGTTTTTGTAGGGTACGGAAGGTTGCTTGTCGGCAGTCAAGTCATTCAGGCCGCTACTGATCATTTTAATGAGGACGCTGGAGTTCCGAAGAATGACGCATGGGGCGATAACCAATATGGATTAAGATATAACATTAATAATATTAATACTAAAGTTAATAATAGAATAAAAGACATGCAAAAGGAGATAGAATAAAATGGGAGGATTTGGCGGAGGTGACGAAAGACAGGCTCGGCAAGTAGTAACCGACCAAAGAGGCGTACAATCTGGCGACGCGCCTAATGAATTAGTTGTATTAGATTCCGACGCGGAGATTATAGATCTGCTAGGAGAAGGGCCTATAGAAGGCATAGTAAGCGGTGTCTATAGTTTTAGCGGGATAGCTGGATATACTGGATATTTTACGGGCGAAACCTTTACTGCTTATACAGCCACTGGACTGGATGGAAATGGGTCTCCAAGCAGCTCCCCCCAAACTACGCTTGGATTTTTAAGGTCTATATATTGGAATAATACTCCCATTGTGGATCAAAATGGATATTATAATTTTACTAACATAAATCTAGAATACTCTAAAGGCCTACCTGAAGGAAATTTAGCTCAATTAAATAGTAGGCTACCAGCAAGCGAGACTCTAGACTTAACGGTAGAGAGGCAAATCGGTGAGAGGCTTTACGGGGTATCAATACAAGGTGGAACAGTTCCATCTGCCACTCAAACCGCAGGGGATTTGGCTGACGACTCAAGAATAGACACTGTAGCTAAAACTTATAGCATATTAAATAACGAGTGCACTAAAGCTCAGTTAAGAGTAAGAGTTAGTCAATTATTTGAACAAATTAGAAGCGAGGATGCTCCCAAAGACTTCAAAAAAGGCAAAAATCCTCCAGCTGTGGGGTATGGAGATATCAAAGCTCGTGAGATAACTTACAATATATATTATCAACCTATTTTTGATTTTTATTCTGATGAAATAAATGGAGAGCATCCGAAAAACAATTCTTGGACTTTTTTCAAAACTGAAACAATACAAGGACATATAGATCAAATTTATGTTAGATCAACTACTATTGATTTCTCGGCCGACTACGTAGATCAACCCGGATTCGCAGGTTGGAAAATAAAAGTTATAAGGACTACTCCTGAGTCTTTAACGGCTTATTTAAAAAATGTTTCTTTTATTGATTCTATAGTAGAAATTTATGGCACGAAACTCCGTTATCCTTATAGCGTTATGGTTTATTCCAAGTTTGATGCTGAATTTTTTAGTCGAGTTCCGGAAAGATCATACGACACAAAACTGATAAAAGTTAAAATTCCCAATAACTATAACCCAATTTTAAAAACATACGGCAGAAGTGATGCTATTGTTGTTGGTAATTGGCCTACCGTAACTATAAATACCCAATTAAAAAAAGGTCAGTTAGTATATTTTCGAGGAGGGCAAATTTTAGAAATAGGCGTTGACTACCCAGTAGGAACTGGAACAATTACTAATGCCAGTACATGGATTAGAGATGGTTGGCAAACTGCATGGGGAGGCTCAGCAATTCTAACGAGTCAAAATAAAGGCCAAAGACGATACCCTGACGTTACAGGGGAAGTAGGAGCTACAACAGAAGGATGGCTTGGAGTAATCAATGGGCAGAATCATATGGGAACTGCTCCGGATAATTACTGGGATGGAGGTTTTAAGGAAATTGAGAGTTGGCAAGCCGGAGCAGATGCCCCAATACCCGGGGCGGGCTCTATAATTGAAAAAAGATGGACAGACAACCCAGCTTGGTGTTTTTACGATTTAATCACAAACCCTCGTTATGGGTTGGGGGATTTTGTAGATTCTAGTTTTGTAGATAAATGGGCTTTATATGAAATAGCTCAATATTGCGACGGGTTAGTTCCAGATGGAGCAGGAGGAGTTGAACCGAGGTTCACAATGAATCACATAATTACTTCTCGCGAGGAAGCTTATAAAGTTATAAATGATTTGTCTTCTATATTTAGAGGCATTGTCTATTATGCTAACGGGCTAGTATATGCTGTCCAAGATGCATTCAAGACCGCTCTTTACCAATTCAATAATGCTAATGTAGTAAACGGCGATTTTAACTATTCTTCTTCTGCTAAAAAAGCTCGCCATAGCGTCGCTGTTATTCGTTATATTGATAAATTTAATCTTTATAACCCAAGCGTAGAGTACGTAGAAAACGAGGAATCCGTAAAAAGATATGGAATTAGACAAATAGAAACTACTGCGCTGGGGTGCACTAGTCGAGGTCAAGCTAGACGCTTTGGTGAATGGCTATTGGCTAGCGAGGCCCAAGAAACCGAAAGCGTTACCTTTAATGTAGGTCAGGACGGCGCTTACTTACGGCCCGGAGACATTGTTCAAATTTATGACCAATTTAGAACTCCTTTAAATTTTAGAGGTAGGACTAACGCTGTAACTCCTCTAGCTACGGCTCCTTCTAATATTACTTATCCTTACCCAACGGCTGCAGGAACCGCACATCCCGTTACAGGTAATAGCGTTATTATTGATGGCCCAGTTTCTTTTACAAAAGAACAAGTCTATAAATTCTCATTGCTAACTCCAACTTACAATTATGAGTCTACTGGTATTACAAACTTAAATTCTGATGATGAAATAAGAAGAAGCAGTGTTCAGAATTTATATTTCTTAGGTAACCATACTAGAACTATTTCTGGATACTATAACTCAGATTACCAAGAAGGCGGTAGCGGCATAGTTACGCAAATTTATTTTCACACAGGGCTAAGGCTCTCTGACGGGAATGCAATTGGAACGGGTAACCAACTTGATTTTGATAATTATGTCATCACCGGATATACAAATGAATACGTCAATGGATCAACAGTTCAAGATTATTCAGGGGGCTGTTTTTCAGGCGCTAATCTAGTCTGGAGTGCGGAAGTTAATGATCCAGCAAGCGGCGAATACGTTAGCGGTCACTTTTCTAATTTTAGAATTATTAACGTAACTGAAAATGATGATTCCGCAAGTTATGCTATTTCAGCTTTAGCGTATTCAACAGGCAAATACGATGAAGTAGAAAATAGACTCGCTTTTGAAAATATAAGTATAGATGACGTCCCATTATGGCCGCATCAAGTGCATACTAGCGCTCCCAAAACTGGAGTTAATGAATTTGCCTCTATTATACTTGCTAGCCCTAACGATAACAATAAGGAACAAGAAAAACTGTTTGGACAATATTCAACTTTTGAAGTTAGGGTGCCTCAAGTCTCTACTCAATTAAAAATTGGAACCGAACAAAAAGCTGGAGTTACCTCTCATTATATCAACACTAATGAAAAATATACTCTCCCTAAAAGGATGAGTTATCAGGTTTGTGTTTTTGAACAAGAAACTTTAGGGAACGGATTTGGCGATTCAAATCTAGCTTTAAGCAATACTTTATTTACAGTAGGAGGAGCTAAAGTCAATACTATTTTCCACGAGGTTTCTGATGCCAATTATAAAGAACTTTATAGGCCATACGCCCTCTATACGATGGATGGAGACCCAAGTAAAAAAGCTTCTAGCGACGGCTTTGCAAATGATCAAGTTGGATCAGATATAGGAGCCAGATTTTTCCTTGAAAGGCTTTTGACTAAAGATACTAACTATTGGTTTGCAGTTTTTGCATTTAACAACTTCACCCGTTCTCGCCATGCTATTGTTGGCTTAATTTTAGGCTCTGACTACGTAGACACTAATAATTATTTTGCAAGTAATCCGAGCCTGTTAGAAAAAAATAAAATACCCAAAGAAGAAAATTTTAATCTTATTCAAGGTATTGATATAGAGAGTTTGACCTCTCCTGATTTACTTTCAGCAGCCGACAGTAGCAAAATTAATGACTTAAATGGGACAGAGCCAGTCTTCAATTGGAATACTAGTAACGAATTAGATTTTAGAGATGACTTTAATAAGCCGCTTCCTATGCCTGTTGGGCAACAATACCGTATTACTATAAGAAATAATGGAGGGGTCGCCCCATCGGACCACAATCCAGCTTCTAACATATTTGTGGAAATAACGGGGTATGACCAACCAGATACCGCTGCAGGGTTTGCGTTTATACATGAATACAACAGTCCTCATGTTATTTCTAATTTAGCTGACACCTTACTAACCAATAACGATGTAGTGGGTTATAAATTAGACGGCACTACGACGACTGACGGCAACAAGGCTACATGGTTAAGAGTAGATAAGAGTGGTATAATATTTAGAAATACTCCCAATAATTTTCCATTAAGAGAATTTGATCTTGTTGTGGAAGCGCATGATGGGCTAGGCAGGACCAGCGCCGGAAACCAAATATGGAATAATACAATTAGAGGTGAAGATACTAGCAACAACTATTCTGAAGACGATAAAGGCAAAGACGGATACGACTTTTTAAGTTGTAGTATAGGAATACCAAGTGGAGTTGTTTTTGCCCAGTACGACAGATTCCCCGATCAAAATAGAGTAGATGATTATAGTTTTATAACGCAAGGCCAAGCTCACTTAAGGAAATACCCATATCTTGCAACCGCTGATGTTTATACTAACGGCGAACTGCATTTAAAGATGACTACTTCTCAAGATGCGGCCGGAAATACAATATTAACTGAAGAAGAATTAAGAAATGCATTTCCAGATGTCAGAGGCTTGGTCTATTATTATTCTACCGGCGACAATTCGACTAAAGACTCTGAGGCTAAGAACGGGCTTGTTATTTTTGAACCCAATAATAAAGCTCCATCCTTCACAATGCAGCCGGATGAAATAGCAGGATCAAAAAATTTCGGATTACAAGGTAATGTTAAATTTACTACAGACAGCTCTAATGGTAAATATCCAGACGCTTCATCGCCTGCGCTAACAGATGGCAATGCACCGGATAATGTAACAGTCTATAGATACTATCATCTTTTTGATTCCTCTACTAATCCTGCTAATATTGTTATTCCGTTTCCTAAAATAGCAGCAAGCAATGTACAAAACATTTATCTTGCAGTTGGATTATTTGATACGCTTTCTTATTTAGAGCATTTTAATTCAGATAATACGCCAAAAACAAAAACAGTAACTCCGGGCAATACGGCTAAAACTACTACAACTATGGATATACCGGGAGTCACAATAGCTTTTGATGGCAGTCGACAAGAGGTGAGTCAAGTTGTTCCTACTATACTATTAGAGCAAAAGATTAATTTTTCTACTTATCCTACAAAAATCTGGGATGAAAATGATAACGACAAACCTGTTGAGTGGACTTATCCTAACTCTAATTTTGCTGCCGCAAAGGGAACCCCAATTTTCCTCAAAGAGAGCAGTCTTCAAACTAAAGGCCAGTCAGCTTTAGCTTTTAGAGCTTGGTGGGATGTTACTCTCGACCCCGGAGAGGCTGGTCTTTTTATGGATTTCAGCGCTACATCAAATGGTACACCTGTATATAGAGGGCCTCATAAGAAGTTAGCAGCACCTAATTCTGATGGCGATTTAGTAGTGCAATACGTTAATAAAAATAAATTCAAAGGAATAGCTAAAATAGATTTCGAAGTCACGGATTCGTGGAAATACGGAAACAGTGGAAAGTTCCGCCAACTTGTCTCAGGGTTTTTAAAGATTTATTTCGCGCAAAAGCAAGAACAGGAAAAATATACTGTTGATGTTGAGTTTAAACAAGCTAATAGCGTTACTTCTAAAGGAGAAATAGTTAAATTAACTGATGGCCAAAATGAAACCAACACGAATCCTAACGAAAGAGATTTCGTGACTAATGATTATCCACTTGAACAATGCAAGTTAGTAGAAAAATCCAGCGAATACGTTAAATTTTACCTGTCTCCCTTCTTTATAAAAGGAACAGATAATAAACTTGCAAATAGAATGGACAATGGAGAGCTTTTCTGGCAAGTTAACTGGCAGCTTCTTGATAACGTCACGAAAATAAACACAGGGACAGGTAGTACTGCTTATAATGCAGCACTAGCCGCCACAACAAAAGCCGGAACCGGGAAAAGAATATGGTTTAATGAACGTGAAAATGATCACTGTTGGTCCAACCCCCACAAAATCAAACAATATATACCCTTCCGCGAATTGGCGAATAACGAGTTTGTGAATGTGACACTCGTAGTAGATGCAGGAGACCTTGGCGGATATAGACGTCCTTGCAAATTAACTTTTAAATTAAATTCCGGTTTCTATAGTTCTAGCAACAACAGTTTAGTAAAAAAGGCTTGGCCGATAAATGGATCTTTTAACATCTCCGTGCATAAATTCGTAGATGCCACTAGTACAGAATTTTATATAGCAAACAGCATAACAAGCAGGTACGGAACGCTAAATATAACCTACGGAAGCCCTAACAGCCCCCTTGACCCAGTTGGGTTAGAGAAAGACGTGGGAGAGGCTAAAGGAAGTATAAACGATAAGCGTACAAACTTTGCAGGCAACATCATCAAAATAAAAGGCGGAATCCTACAAACTGATACTTTTGACGTTGTCCCTAGATAGAGATATAATTAATAAATGCATTCTACATCTTTTTCAGGGAGCATAAAGAACGGAAGTAAGGAACTCTATTCTTCTACTAATTTTATGGTAACAACACCAAACGGGTGTTACGTAAAAATTGGAAGAAACGAGGTCTTTTACCAAGTAGAATCATCGCGAACCTTACAATTAAAAAAGAAATTTAAATGTTATGGCGATCATATAATTTTAAAAGGAGACTATTCCGCTCAAATATCTGAAGGAGATTCAGCTAAATTATATTTCTCCGAAAAAGAATTAGTTTACGTTAGCGAAATAGTAAAAAACAAAAAAGATAGTGTTTTCGGCGAGATTTTCACATTAGAGGGAGGGAATTTATCCAGCTCCCAAAATAACCTAACAGGTTCGGCCGCTAAAATAAAAGTCACCGCGGTCAATAAAGAAAAAGAAATACAAGAAACCTTAATATATGAAGGAGGAGGCTATTTAAATCCCCCCGAAAACCCCGTAACAGCAGTCAACGAATCAGGACAACGGATTCAATTAAATCTTGAGTTTGATAACGCCGCCGAAAGCTCCTTATTTGAAAGAGACTTTAGACTAGTAGATTTTAAAGACGGCGAAACACGACTAGATATGTCTTACAATTTCCCTAAGCCTATAACTGAAGGGGAACTAATTTTATCTAAAAAAATTATAGTATTAGAAAGAGAATACTCAGGTAAGACAGTATTTAATGTACCGTGCCAAACCAGCTCAGATTTTTCGCCGATCAATAGCATCCCTCTAATGCCTCCCTATTGCGTAGCTCCTCATGCAATTTATAATAAAGCAATGGAAACAATAGATAAAAAGCTACAAGAAATGAATCTTGAAATAGCTAAATTAAAACAGCGCCGTTAGACCGCTCCGAATTTACTTGTATTTTGTAATAACCCGCCGGGTCTTTGTTGTTTAATAATTTCTTGAAGAACCACTGTTTGTAGAGCTGTTCCAAGCTGCTTATTCTTTTCAGCTTCTTGAGTAGCGTTTTCTGACATAGCATTACTACTGTCTTGAGATGAGTTAACACTAGCATTGCCTCTTTTATCTACATTAACGCTAATGCTTACGTTATTATTAACTCCCGCCCCAAAAGCTCCACCGCCACCTACGAATCCCCCATTGGCATAACCGGGAACATTACCACGATTAAGCTCGTTCATGAACCCTAGGCCATGAGTTCTCACGGTGTCTGCGCTCATTACGTATTCGCCGCCTGTCAATAAAGCTGGAGAAGCTTGCGTGGCCCCTCCTGCTGCGTATTCAATTGGACCTTTTTGTTCAGTTATATTTGGCACTATGTTGCGCCCGGGACCCATACCTGCGCTATCTCTAGTAACTCCTTCAGCCGCAAAAGCAGCATCACGAGTTGCTTCACTAGGCAAAGTCCTGCCCATCAAATAGCTTCCGCCAATTAACATTGCTGCGTTAGCGTAAGCGCTAATTAAACGGCCTCTTTTCTTACTTTCATGAGCCCTCATGACGCCTTTTCGGCGCTCAGTTTCAGTAGCCAGATAATCTTGATAGCTGCCCATGGCTTGCTCCCTCTGGAACATCCTCGCAGTTTGTGGATCATCTGCTCTTAGTCTTCCTGCTAATGATAATGCGCCGCTAACATCGTACGACCCTTCAGTCGGCCGCGCTCTTTCGCTTATTAATCTCCCTGTCGCCGGATCTCTACGGTAGAAGTTAAATCCTTTACTTAAAGATATCGCTGCGCTCTGGGAATTGCCTGCTATAGAGCTCGCGCTGGTAGCGTTAACATCAGGACCTCCAAAATACCCATGCTCTCCTCTACCATGGCCATAATTCTGACCCCGGAAGGGATCATCTTGACTTTGGCCGCTGTTATTTATTAATCCTGATAAAGCACTAGCTCCCGCCGACAAAGCAAACATACCACCCATGTTATAACCGGGGACTGCCCCTGAGTTAATTGCATTTAATGTGCCGTATCCAATTTTTTGAGCAGATGACTTCTTAATAACAAATTCTCCACCGTTCATCATTGTTAATACGTCATCTTTGTAACCTGACCCGCCAGTAACTATTCCTCCTTTATTATAGCCCGGTACAGAACCCCCTTGAGAAAATCCCATACGAGAAAATAACATGTTAGTACCCATACGAGCAGAAACATCTGAGATGGTATTTAGTATACTATCCGCAAATTGAGCTATAGCGCTTCTAGCGTCACTCGCGCCGCTGGCTATATTTTTAAATGCATCCGCAAAAGAAGTTTTCATAGTAGACGCTAATTCTCTTGAGCCATCTTCTAACTCATTCAAATAGCTTCTTGCGTTATAAGTCATTTCCCCTCGAAAACCAACCATCATAGATTCATTAACTTCCGTGGCCATTGGGCCTAACCCTCGGAAGTTTCTTCTTCTTTCCATTCTATCTTTAAAAAGAGCAGCTCCTTGAGCTCCGGTAATTTTTCCTGAAGACATACGGGAAGAAACTTCTCTACTTCTTAATTCAGAGAGAACCATTTCCACCTCGTCATTGAAGTCTCGCATTTTTTTGTTATGCTCAAATCTATTTTTTATTTCCTGTTGGTCTAACTTGAATTTTTCTTCAATTAGATTTTTATTTTTAGTATTTTGGTCTTTTAATTGAATTTTTTGATTCTCAAAGTCAATGTTAAGGCTTCTAAATGTATTTAAAAATGCTTGCAGCCTCTCTAACTCGTCTGTTTGAGCTTTACTTAACTTAATTGCTCTTGCACCTCCCTCCCCGGCAGCCAAGCCCCCTAGGTTTTTCAAGGTTTCTTCAAAATTCTTGATGTCTTCCTTGCTTATTTTTCCTACGTCTTTACCTGTTACTCCTTTTATCGCGTCTAGGACTTTTTTAACCTCATTACTTCTCTCTCTAATTACTTCATCGGATAAACCTACGCTGCCTCCAAGAGCGTCTTTAAATATAGATTCTATACTTTTGTTAACGGCTGCTAATTGAAGATCCCCAACTGCTTTTTTGAAATTAGCGTCAGCATCAGTTCTGGCTCCTTTATAACGAACTGACTCACTTGCTTGAGAAGCGTCTCTTACGGCTTGTGCTACATCGCGAGGATCACCTGTTGCTCTTGCGAAGGACACTCGGCCCTGACCCTTTAAAGCTGTAAGTCTGTTGTTGTAAGCCGTTTGAGCCCGAGTCATAGCGTTGTTATGTTTTAATGCTCCTGCAGCTGCTATGGTTTCCTTCTTTAATTTATCTAAAGCTGAAATCTCCGCTTGAAAAGCGGCTACTCTTTCATCTTGTCTTCTTATTTCCTCTTTTATTTTTTCCACCCTCTCCGATTCTATTCGAGCTCTCTCTATCTGCTCTTCAGCTAGCTTTTCTCCACTTAACTGAGTATTAAGAAATTCTTCTCCTAGCTCTTGGAGAGCCTGTAAAGCATCAAATCTTCCTGATTTGTCTTTCCCCGCTGCTTCTTCCGCTCGTTTCATCAAATCGTCGGTAAGTTGCTTCCTGCCAGCTTGGTCAAGGTTCGTCTGACCCGCTATCGAAGCGGCTAAATCTCGAGCGTTTGTAGGTCTACTGTCTAGCGCTGTTCTTAGCCTATCCCTTCTCGCTTTAAGAGCGATTTTGGAAGCGCCTTTATCAAAAGTAGTAAGAGGTATACTTCTCCCTCTAAACTCCTCAGTGCCTGAACCCAAAGCAAAGTCTGCTATCTCTTCTACCAAACTTACTCCGCTTTTCCTAAAATCGCCTTCTCCCAGCACGGAAGCTATTCCTTTTATACTTCCTCTTTTTCTTGCCTCTAAATTTGCCTTTGCCTTACTTTGAATCGCGCCTCTCATTAGAGGGAAGCTTCCACGGCTTCTAAGCACAGGCCCAAATTGAGTATTCCTCATTCCAGTTCCGGGAAAAGGAGAGTTATAACCAAAACCCGGAGTCCTAGGTGTTGATTTGACTAGTTCTATTTCGGCCCCAAGCACGCCCTTCTGCATTTCTCTGCTAGCTAAGTCTGCTTGATATATAGACCCAGCTTCTTGCATTATATCTCTTACGTCTGACCCAGTTTTCGCTTTTCTTATATTTCTGAAAACCTTAGAGTATAATTCTTCATCTCCGTATTCTTCTTTCACAAATGCAGAGAGAGTATTTCTTTGGCCCTCTATTTTGCTAAATCTTTTCCCTCCGCCTACTTGATTTATTTTGTCGATTTCCGCAGCGATTCGTTCAAAAGTTTCACTAACCCTATCGTTACGTTTGGCTAGCTCATCCATTTTTTCATTTAGCTTCTCTATACTGTCCTCAGCAGCTTCAAAGCCTCCAAATCCTTTAATGCCACCGTAAATAGCGCCACCTATACCCATTATCGCGCCTACTTTTGGACCAAACATCATCCCTGTTCCACCCATGGAAGCCCCCATCTCAAGTGCTCCTAACGCCGCGCCGCTTACACCTCCTTGGGTCCCCACTCCTGCGCCTCTAAGAGTACTTCCTGCTAAATTCGCAGCCATAGAAATTCCTACCCCACGCATGCTTGACGAGGCAAGTTTATTAGATTTTACTAGCTCCTTACTGGCTTTTATTCCTTCTTTTTCCGTTTTTAATTTTTCCTTACCAACGCTTATTTCTTCTTTAACTAATTTTTCCTTTATTTCCGCATTTCGGATTTCTGTTCGAGTTATGGCAACTCCTGCGCCTGATCCGGGCGTTACTTTTAAGAAGTTTGGAACACCATGAGTTTGAGGATTTACCCCCATTGACCTTGCGCGGCTAATACCTTGTTTTAAACCTCCCGGCTCATGTATAGTATTGTATACCCCCAGCCCCGAAGGGTTGCCTGAGTTTCTTAAAGAGGGATGACTTCCTACTCTAACAGCCGAAGCCGGAACGCCTGCAGAAGTTTCGCGGTTAATAGCTTTAACTAATGAAAAATTAGGTATAAATCCTCCGGCGGCTAATTGGAAATTTCCATCGCGCGCGAGCTCTTTAAATATAGCCATTTTAGTAATACCTAACTTTTCGCCGGTTTTTGACGCCGCATCATTAAAAACTTTTTTAGGCAAGTTTCCATCTACGGCTGCCTCTCTACCTATTTTGGCTTCTACTTTTGATTTTTTAGGAGCAAGGTCAGCCCCTTCTTGACGCATAAAAGCTAACAACCCCTTGGGAGCATATCTTTCCCCTGAAAAGTCAAACGCCGCCCTGCGATCTATATCTCCATCTTTTAAGGATGCCCTTACCGCTTCCTCAAAAATGTCTCCTGCGGTTCCTTTGCTAAGCCTTTTTATATTAAAAGCATCGGTGTCCTGTATTGCCCCACCAAAAAGCCTCGCTGAAACTTGATCCTTATATCGATCTAATGACCCTTGGAGTATTTTAATAGTACTAGGATCTTGGCCAGCTGCATGGGCAGCAGCTTCTGATTCCGTCATAGGGAACATTGAGACTTGAGGCATTCCCCAAATTCTTAGTTTTGATTTTTTAAAATCAAGAGCTCTTCCCCGCTTATCCCCTAGTACCAACTGTTTGTATTTTGACGAGGCTAATAATTCTTTTTCCAGCCCCGGGATAGCATCAAGACTATTTGAAAATTTTAAGGGAGAGCTGCTCCCAGCTTGAGCCATAATCACTCCCATATCGCCAGTAGCATCCAAAGAAGCGTCTACCGCTCTCCTCTCTCTAACGGCCGATTTAGTGCGTCTTGCAAAATTTGGAACATAGCCGCCCGCAGCATAAGGGTCAAAACCGTGAGCCGCGCCAAAAGCTGACCTATAGCTTGCTCCAGCCATACTGCCCTTAGGGGGCATAATTGCTGATTGAGACATACCGGGGAAACGCTTTACTGTTTCAGCAGTATTATACATTACGGTTCCAGCTCCCGGCTGCTGCATTGTTCTTATCGCTCCAGCTCTATACCCTCCAGCGGCAGCTGCAGCTCTTTCTGAATTTGGATTAGCGAAGTTAGGTATAAATCCGTCAGCCCTACCCATTGTGACTCCCCCCGTTCTACTAATCCTAGCTCCTCTACTCAATAAACTCCCAGCTATTGGCCCAGCCATAGTGGAAGCAGCCGCTCTTTCTAAATTTTGTCTTTTAATGGTAGCTAGTATATCTCTTTCTACAGCTAGAATTGAAGTCTCTTTATTCAGTACCGACTGAAGTAGCGCGGGCTCTGAAGCTATTGTTTTAGCGACTGCTTCCTCTAAGGCGGCTCTTTGCTGTGTAGCTTTATTTATGCCCATTATGTCCTGAAAAGCCTTGCCGGTAAATTTTGTTAAATTATAAAACAACTTTGCTATAGTAGCTGTTAGAAGAATAAGGCCGGGGCCAGCAACAAAATCTCCTAAGCCCTTCATGATGCTTTTCCCGAACCCTTGGCCAACATTTTCCATCATGCCGCCTTTGCCAAAAGACTCTATAGTTGCGTTAACTATATTAAGTGTCCTTCTTATAGCAGGCTCTAAAATTCCTCCTCCTAAAGATGACCCAGCTTGAGTCAGGTTAGACATCGTGCGATTTACTAGGGCGTCCAAACTTTTATTTAACTCTTCATTTCTTTTGTAAGCCTCGTTAGTGGCCTGACTTGATATCTTCAACGCCCGTGAGGTTACTGAAGTTTGAGAAGCTAAGTCTGCCATTGCAGCTTTTAAAATATTAACTTGGAAAACGCCTGCCACACTCTCTGAGACCGCAGATTGTTGAGATTTTGATAACGTATCAAATTTTTGCGCCAAATTAGTTATTACCTGTATCCCGGAAAGCATATTGCCTTCCATATCCGTCACGGCTACTCCAATGTTTCTTAATTTTTGAAGAACGTCGGTGCGTTGAATACGGGTAAATATAGTCTTGAATGCGTTACCAATAACTGCACCACCTCGAGCTGTGCGCTGCTGCACAGCAGTTGTAATAGCTAACAACTCGTCCATACTAACTCCTGCCGAAACTGCAGAAGCGCCAACACGAGAAATAGCTTTAGCCAAGTCCTCGGAGCTAACAGCAAACGCAGCGTCAACTTTTGCCATTTTATTAATAACTTGAGCTGACGTGACTCCTTCTTTATTAAAAGAGTTAACGGCGGCAGTTAAAGCCTTAACGGAGTCTGCTGCTTGCATACCCGTTAATCGGGTTAAAATAAGGGCGTCGTTTGTTCTTTCTATTGTTTTTGTAGCACCTAAACCTTGACGAGCTAACTCGGTGCTAGCTTCAGCCACTACATCAAATCCTTGAGCCGTATTTTTTGCGACTCGGAACATTTCTTCGCCAAATTTTTTGAGATTTTTTTGGCTTGCGTTAAGAACAACATTTACGTCAAGAAGCGCTTTTTCGACTTTCATCGTCGAAGTGACCAGCCCCTTAAAGGCCCGGTCAATCTGCATAATAATTCCAGCAGATGCACCAAAAGCTACAACACGGGCATTAGAAGCTTCTAGTGATTTTGTAAATTCGTCGGCTCTAACAGTAGCTTTAGAGAGCCCTGTCCCAAGGGCTCTTATTTTATCTCCCCCTCCGGCTCCTCCTATGCCTTTAAAAGCTTTACTAGTGACAGTACCTAGCCTTTCCATCTCCCTGCGGATGCGAGCTAAATCTTTGTCTGCCTTCCTAGTATTTAATAAAAAATCTACTGTTACGCTGTCCCTAGCCATATTCCTAGTGTTTATTACACTATTTTTAGCTAGACTCCATGAAGTTTCATCATATCTTCCATGGTTAATTTGCCTCCTTTAGCAGCAGCTTTTTTAGCGAGATTTATAGTTTCATTAGGATTATCCAAACCAAGTCTTTTAAGGTCCTGTTTGCTTGCTCCAACAAGGGATGTAGCCGCTCCATCGCCTTCTTGTTGAGATTTATCTAAAACTTCTTGGGCGCTCTTGGTAGACTCAAACCATTCTACTAATTTTTCTGGATTTTCAGCTATTTCTTCCGGCGGTTTCTTTTCTGAATTTTGAATCATGCTTTTGTAGTACCTGCCGTATCCAAATAGCTCAATTTGATAAAAAGTTAACTCTACCAAAGGTTTCCCGTAAAAAACATGAGCATTATCCTCGCAAAGGTAAAATAAATTAGTATAAAAACCTGATACCGAAATGTGTTTTAAATTATTAGAATTAAATTTTTCAACGCTTTGGTTATATAGCCCTATAAGAGTCATTAATTTGCCTTCTTCTAACTCTTCGAACTCATCTTTATCGAACAGCCTATCCCCTTTTTCGTTTCTTATAGCATTATATATATAATGTTCGTTAATTCGGCGTGAAGCGTAAGCTTCGGCCGTAAATCCAATTAGTTGTTCTTTTTCTGTCTCTAAATTTAGCAGTTCAGCTCTTTTTTCTTTTAACTCTCTGTTAGCCTGCTCTAAGTGAGTGGCTAAAAACACCTTTTGTTTTGTTCTTTCTATACCTGCTATATGGGATTTGACATTTAATATTTTTTTATTTTTCTCTTCGTCCCAAATACCCTCTTTTAGCAAAAAATCTATCCTTTGGTCACGGGTAGGTAGGCCATCAGCAACGGCTTTTTTGTAAAAATAACGATTCTGAATGTCTAATTCGGCTGAATCGTAATTTGTGAAGTGCTTGATTCTTACAGTTTTAAAATCTTGAGACTGAACTAAGGAGAAACCTCTCAGTATTTCGGAAAAAGTGACTTTTAGATCGACTTGATCCATTATTCATTTGCCTTTTGCTCCTCCTTCTCGTCTTCTTCTTCGTCTTGATCAAGTTTCAAAGCTAAGTCAACCATTTCTTGGAATTCTTGCTGCGAATTTGGCCTGCCCACGAACCAAAAACTAACATAGTAAGCAAATTTACGAGCAACAATAATTTCAAATACGTCTTCTCCTTCATCAATATCATCGTAGCGGGTAAGACGGGAATCTAAATCTCCTGAGCCAAAAAATTCAACTTCTTTTCCGTCTTGTTCAGCGTGAGCTAAGTGCAACATCCACCATAAAATTACTTTATTTCGCGCTCTGCTCTCTGCGGTTTCTTCGTATAGGCTATCTTCGTCTAATTGTAGGTCTCTTAAAGCTTTTCTAGCAGGCCTGACTTCTTTTTCTAACTGTTTTAGCCTTTTCTTTTGAGATGTAGTGCGTTTCTTTTCATCAATTTCAAGAATTTTAGCTTGCTCTTCATAAAACTTTTTTAACTCATCACTAATAGATTTATATTTTTTCTCGTCGTCTTCATTTCTTACTCCGCCGTCGTTGTCAAAGCGTTTTTCGAGTAACGCGCGAGTTAATAACCCAGCTTTAATGCCTTCTGCAAGTTTTACTCCATAATACAGCTCTGCTTCGTCAGTCATTGCGCGAGTTGGTCGGCGAAGAAAAAATTTCTGCGGTACTTCTTTTACCACATCTTTAGAAGTCGTTACCTCGGTCCCGTCTTTTTCTTTTTTTGTAGACTTTTCTTGAACCGTTTCTTCTTTATTGACAGTGAATTCGTATATACGCTTCATTTTTGTTTATTATTGTTATATTCGATGAATTTTTCAAAATATTCCTCTAGTTCACGAATACAATCGTTACCGAGGTCTAATATTCTTTTGCGGATGCGCTGGTGAGTTTCTTCGGGGATTTTTATTCCTTCTGCCCCAAGGTCTTCAAGAATGAAGAAGAATTGTTTATATAAATTTGTTATTTTTCGCCGGGTTTGAAACGCGAAAAAATTATTGATAATATCCCTATCTTTGCCTTCTTCCTTTGACATACCTTTTACCTTATATCTTATAGTAAATTACACTATTTTAACAAAAAAAATCCCCCAAAAGGGGGATTTTAGTAATATATTTTTAATTTTTTATCAGTCCCAAAGTCCAGCTATGCCGGTATAGTAACCGCTCATAAATACTCCGATATCGTTTTGATCGGGGCCTCCAATTTGACAAGAAAAATCGTAAGTTACGGTTTTATTGTCTCCAATTGAAGAACTATAAGATTCACTGTCTAATTTTATCTTCTTTATTTCGTAAGACATCACCGCCTGTGAATCAGCGCCACATGTAGCAGCCTTTTTCAGTATCACTGTAGCGTTATATTCATCATCGCAAGTAATAATGTCTGCGACTGTGCCAGTGGTTAAATCATTAACCAAAGCGTCTACGCTTAAAGATGCAGTGATTGGGAAATCTACAGGTCTTGCAAAAGCATATTTACTTCCTAGTTTTTCAATTGGAGTTCTAGATAAATCAAAGCTAATAGTATAGCTTTGAATGGGAACATCATTAAAAGTAGCTCCAAGTAGGGCATTTGCGCTACCGTCAGATTTAGTTAAAGTTAACGTAATGTCTCCCGGGCGTAATGTACTGATATCTCCCGTAGTATTAACGCCGCTAGTTGTTAGCCCCTGTGTAGCCACCGGCAATTTAATCGGCGCTATGGGTTTGACGTTATTAGTGGTATTCAGTTTAGTGCCTCCATCTGGAGAAAATCCCGACCAATCTGCAATACTTCCATCTGTAGTATCAATAGAGGGATTACCTCCGGAAATGTAAGTTACTACATTATTTAGATTTGCTGTATAAACATCAGTTATAGCGGGCGTCCCTCCTGCTACAGTGCCTACAAACTCATAACCGTCTTTTTGTAAAGTTTGATCTAAAGTTATAGTCTTACTGCCTCCATTTGTAAATTGAGTTCCAGCAGGAATAGTAGCGCTTATACCGGTTCTAGTAACTCCCGCCGCTTTTCTCCAAAGCCCATCAGAAGCTGAAGTTGTCCCAACGATATTAACTGTTTTATTACTGCCATTTGTCGGCAGTGTCCCGGTTACTTGGAACTTTGTCGTACCTGCTATCTCAAAACCGGCAGCGTTACCCATGCCTACCCTGTTGAACCATCTGTCACTAGTATCTTGAGCAGCGCCTCCATAACCTGTATAACCGTCATAAAATCCAGTGAATCCAGCATTAGCAGCCGCTGTCCCTCCTCCATTAACTGTTGGGTTAACGGAGACCATGTTCATGTTTTGCCCTTCGGCCGAAAAAGAAACAGTGGGAAGGCCTCCTACTGCCGCCTCGGTACTGTAAGACGTAATGCTAGCATTTCCGATTCCGATTATACTTTCGTATTTACCGCTCTCGGTATTGCTAACTGAATCCGACCCTTCCGTGGTGGTCAGAATATAATAATTTTTTACTCCATCATTCGTTGCGGAATTTATAATTCCTGATATGCAAGATACAGGGGTGTTTGAAGCTGAAGCTGTATCGGTGTCGGCCCAAATGTGGAACCCTAATTTGTTTTCGTTTCCTAAATTAGGCAAATAATAACTCGCGTCAAAAGAAACAGTAGGGGTATCAGTAATAATACTGTCTATTCTAGCTAATTCGCCAAAGCAATTTACATCCTGCCGACTAATGGAAAAAGAGTAGTTTGCGCTTTGAACTCTATGAAGTGCAGCGATATCCCTATCTCCGGTTTGGACTCCAGTTGCGCTTACGTCTTGTGAAACATATACAGATTCACTCTGATAGATGACTCTATTTCTTGTTGCCATTTTTTACCTTATTTTAAATTATTGAGTAGCGACCCAATCTCCTCCGTAACCACTCATAAATATACCAACTCCTTTTTGTTCAGGGCCACCAATTTGAGAACTAAAGTCCAAGGTCACGGTTTTATTATCTCCAATAGAAGAAGAAAAAGATTCAGAATCGATTTTTAAACCGCGTACTAAATATGCTATCGCGTTCTTTCTAGTAGCGGCAGCTTGATGGCAATCAGGATCCTTCATTTTTATAACTGCGTCATATTCGTCGTCGCAATTAATGATGTCCGCTATATTGCCCGTAGTTAAATCTGACAAAATTGCATCTATACTCAAACTGGTTGTAATTGGGAAATCAACAGGGCGAGCAAATGCGAACTTGGTTCCAAGTTTTTGAATCGGAGTACGACTCATATCGAAACTTAAAGTATAACTTTGGATGTGAGCGTCAGCGACGTCAGCACCAGCTAAAAGACCAGCGCTTGTTGAGGTGTTCATCATAGAATCTGTGATGGCGTCACTTGTCTTTTTCATCAAACTTAAAGTGATATCTCCCGGACGCAACGCACTAATAAGCCCTCCTCCTGCTCCAGAAGCGTCCCCTGTTGGGATTGGCAGGCACACATAGGCAGCGGAAGCAGCATCAGTGCCGACTCCCACTTTTGTTCCGTCACTAGGATTAATAGCAGGGTTAGCTCCAGAAATAGCAGTTACAGTGTTGGCCACGGTATTAACAGTTCCCATGTCAAACCCGGGTTGAGTGTTGGTGTTATGTGCCGCAAGTTCTCCCGAGTAAGGGATATTTACGAAATTCATATTCATTCCCTCTACGGAAATGCTAACCGTTGGCAAGCCGCCTACTGCGGCCTCAGAACTATAAGAGGTCATGAATCCATTGCCGATACCGATAATGCTTTCATATTTTAAGTCGCCAGTAGCTGGATTAACTTGTTTTACGTCAACAGCATCAGAACCCTCTTTTGAAGTTAAGATAAAATAATTCTTCTGATAAGCTGTAGTGTCAGAGTTGATTAGTCCAGAAATGCAAGAAGTAGCATTAGAAATAGCCGCGCCGCTAGGAGTTATCTCAAATCCAAGTTTCTTTTCATTGCAAAAGTTAGCTAGAATATAGCTAGTGTCAAAAGACACGGTTGGCGTGTCAGTGATAATGCTATCGATACGAGCTAATTCGCCAAACTGATTAACGTCCTGACGGGAAATACTAAAACTGTAGTTCGCGCTCTGGACTCTCTGTAAATCAGCTATTCCTGTAGGAATTTTCGTGTTGCTATCTACTGTAGCTTTTTGGCATAGATTCTGATCATAAGCTCCTTGAGTCACGAAAACTGCTTCACTTTGATAAATTACTCGGTTTCTTGTCGACATGGTTAAAATCCTATTTCTTATCCTAAATTACAGCTAACTTCTCTAAAAGTGAAATTATTTTGCTATTGTCGGGGGAATCTGAAATTACTAATCTCAAAATCAATTAAGGTAGAGTACACATTAGGATTAAATTTTCTAACTTCATTTTCTAAAACTCTATCGAAGCGGGAAACTACAACATCTTCTATGTAAATTTGGTTACCATACCCTTTTGTAGCCGAAATTCCGGTATAGTTATATTCATTGTCGTTTCTAAAATATCCAAATGAATCAAATGGCATGTCAGACTCTTCAAATAAAGCTATATTTGTCTCTTTTTGATCTCTAAAAATAGCTCCGATTGCATCAACATCAAATTGACTATCAGCAACCACTATAGCCCGAGCCCTTATAATTGTATTATCCATTCCTCCAAAAGCTATAGGTTCATTCAAGCTTCCATTTGCTTTTAAATATACCACTGGATATGTTTTAGTATCACGCTCTAATCCAGTAGGTACTACTGTAGATATCTCATTTCTGTTAGTAAATTGAGTTTGGAACAAAATTTCATCTTCAGTGCTACTAGTAAGAAAAACATTAAAATCTTTTATAGCAAAACTACCCGTGATGTCTGCAGAGTTGTTGCCGGACCAATATGAACGGCCATTATTATAGTCTATAGCGTAAAGACCTGTATTTCCTCCTTCTCCTACGTTAGCTAAATTATTTCCAACATATAGGCCAGTTGGAATAGTAGCGCCAGCTATAGAAGAATCCGCTACAATTTGAGAATAAGAACTTGCGTACGTTTTATATCCTGCGTATTCATCTGAAACACTATAAAAACGACCGGTGGTATTCTGATAGGCCTCTCCTTTATCTAATAATGTGTGATCAAACCACAAGAGTAGGCTGGACATCACTTTATTGTCATATTGCGGCTTCATTTCAGTTTAGTTTTAAATCTTTGTAGCATAGGAGTTATATATGGAGTAGGAGAGAAATTTACTAAATTTAGTTTTCTTTCGCTTTGAATAGCTACTCCTGATCTGCTATTTTCGTTTGCTCCAAAAAGCGTATTTACAAAATTGCTAATTCCTCTTTCTACTCCTTTAACCCAGCTCTGGGTCGTCCAAGTCAATGGCGTTGCAGCGTATATCTCTTGAGCTGATGGGTATCTTATAGGAAATTCCCATTCAAAAGATTTTTGACTTAACTTATTTAACCTAGGCTTTTTTTCTACCTGTATAAATTTTTCAAATCCTTCCCTAATTATTTGTACGGGTTTTTGAGATGGAGTAAAACCTAAAAAACCAAAAAAATTGCCATATCCGCCAAGAAGTGAGCTATTCATCCCCATAGGCCCCTGTTCTATTTCTTTTGTTACGGGGTGATCATTTAGTTCTTTTAAAAGTTCTTTTTTTAATGTGTCTACTTTTCTTTTGGCCGCTCCATAAGCAAGATTTTGCATAACTTTAGAATTAGCCACGTTTTTTTTCATCAATTGCTTTACTGTTAAATTTTTAATCTTCATTACGTTGTAGCCTCCAAATAATAAACGTAATAAGTTTGACCAATAAAGAACCTTGCGCCATCTGAACTTACAACATTAAATAAGCTGCCATTAATGTCTATCGAAACAGTTCGCCCTTTGTCTATATAATCTTTACAATCTTTTTCGACTTTGATCCTAACGTCACCTTTTTCTATCATAACTTTTAATTCGTCTTGGTATTCCAAAGGTTGATTTTCTTTATAATTAACAATAGCGCTAAATGATTGACTAACAGGAGTATAGGAAACAGTTTCTTTCGGTGCTCCATATCCCGCATAAATATTTTGATTTTCCTCCAAGGTAATAGTTTTTTTAGGTTCTTTATTAACAGTAATAGTAGCTTTGAAAGTATCAAAGTGGTCGGCTAAAGCTGTTTGAAACTGCGTTTTAGCTGAATCTGGAATTAAAGATGCCATTAGTAGTTAATTATGCGATTATAAGGGTAATTTAAACTGTTATCGATATAGTTTTCTCCTCTAACGGTATCGTCTCCTGCGACTTGCACCGGAGTTGATTTTCTTAATTTATAGGCATTAACTAAATCCATTAATTCAGCGTACTCTTCTCGTTTTAATGCTAAATAAGTCTTACTGAGTTCATTTTTGTTAATTTTACGAACTCTAGAACCGTCAGAAGCCACCTCCACGATAGGATCAGTAGACGCAGCGCCAACTGTGCTACGAATTTGTTTATCGTAATAATGAACAACGTACATCTTCTTTAATATAGCCACTTCCTCTGGCTGTATAGCAACGATAGCAGGCACGGATGCGATCCCATTATCCCCGCTGACTGATAAACCTAAAGCTCCAGTCGCCTCGTTAAATGCCTGCGGCTCACATGCCGGATCTATAAAGCTTCCTGAAAATTCGTAAGCCTCTGAGCCGTAAGTGGATATTTTAAATGTAGTATTTATCCTATTATTCAACTCGCCGACATTGCTTCTAATCCAAAAAGAAATGGCGGGAACAGAAATGCTCGAAGGTTCTCCGAGTTCCCTAAAAAGTTCATCTGCTATATCGACAATTTTCATCTTTTCTAAAATTACACATCTTTTTCAACTACGAGGCTATCTATATCAGCTCTTTCGCCGTAAATAGTGTAGAAACAGTCAATTGTTTCACCTTCGGCCGCTCCAATTACAATTTGAGATAATGAAGCACTAACAACATATAAATGCTGGAATCCTCCCCTTGGAGTTAGTTGAACTGTAATAGTGTCTTCTCGTACAAGACCAGACCAGTAATCTGGCAAAGTAATTGTATTTGATTGAGTTGTTCCTCTATAGTAAACGCCATATTCTGGCCCTTCCAAAGATCCGTGTATTAATTTTTTATTTTCTTTAGTTGGGTGGTCTATTACGAAAGACTTAGAAGAAGCAGCAAAAGCTCCATTAACTTCAAGTTTATAACTACTAGAAGAACTTGTTCCTATTCCTACGTTCCCTGTTCTTCCTATCACCATCCTAGAATTGATATCACTACTACCGTTGGCTGTGCTGAAATGCAGCTCTGAATATTTATTCGTATGGTCGAGCATTTTGCATATAAATGCACCCGCGTACCATCCGGTTCCACCTTCAAAGGTTATAGCTGATATTTGTCCAGCTGTAGTTGCTTTGTTATTTATTATAACTCTGCAATTAGTCCCCCAAGCTTGGTTTTCGTTTGTTATAATGGAGTCTCCTCTTAGACGCATTACCGCAAAGTTTGTGTTATCTGTACCTATTCCAATCATTGGGTAGGTATTTTGACTTCCAACCCATAGAGCTATGTCATCATTAAACTGAGTATCAGGCTCGCCCCAAACAACAAATCTACCATCGCCTACTTCGTAGGTTCCAATCCCAACTCTGCCATCATTTTTGATGATCATTTGAGTTTTAGGTGAGGCGGTATTGTCGGTGATAAAGTGAAAATCTCCTACATTTGTAGCATTTTGATATTGATAAGCGATTCTTCCGTCGGCGTCTCTTGCTCTAAAGTCTAAGTTGGCGTAAACACTATTACTTGCTTGAGCGTTATGAATTAGTAGGCCTTTGCCCGCTCCGCCTCCACTTAAACCCTCCTGAGTAACATTAGTAGAAGTACTTAAATATTTAACTTCAAATGTTTTATTAGGCGCCCCACTGCCAGTCGTATCGTTTACTAAAACTCTAGTCGCACCATCTCCTCTATCATATATACCAAATGATGGTGAAGTACTATTATTTTCAGTAATAAAAAGGAATTGGCCTTGGTTGCTGGTGCCGCTGTATTGAAATGCTATTCTTGCATCAGCGTCGTGAACCCTAAAGTCAATTGGAAAATAAGTATTAGCAGTAGTGCTTGTATTTTGCCCCCGAATTCCGGGGCCTGCAGTTCCGCTCAAGAAACCGGCTTTAATGTCAGTAACACCAGAGCTATAATAAACATGTAAATTCGCGGAGGAGTACGCATTCAAACCTATTCCAACATTACCACTACCATCAACTCTTAAATAATCACCGACTCCATTTTTGTGAATTGCAAATGTTCCGCCAGATGTGAGCCTGTTATACCAAATATGTGATCCGCTGGTATAACGAAGCTGATAATCTGTTGCCTTTAATTGCAAGCGTAAGTTTGAATCAATCTGCAAAGATTGCGAGCCAGCATTGTAGAAATAAGTGTTATCACTTCCAAAGTATATTGCTTCGTCACTTTGCAAGGAACTTCCGTTGTATATGCCAGAGTATGTTGAGTCGCTATATGTTTTTAATTTTGTTGCGGCAGAACCAATGATCGCATCTCCAAGTACTTCTAATTTTGCAGCCGGATTATTTGTTCCTATACCGACATTGCCTCCAGAAATAACACGCATTCTCTCTGCACCGTCAGTATAAAACCTTAAATAATCACCACCACTAGAACCATCTATTTTTGCAGCAGTTCCGCCCCACCTAATACTTTGTCCATCATCAAGGAAAGAGTCTCCTGAATTTATTCTAACGGTGCCGTTAACTTGTAGTTTAAAGGATGGAGCATTTGTTCCTATACCAACATTGCCACCTATAAAATAAGAAGATCCTGCAGTTCTTAAACTTGTTTTAGTAACGTTGTTATCCCTTAACTCAAGTATACCTTCAGTGCCGTTGTCGTATAAAAGTCCAATACGAGTACCTGTATCGCCATCAAGAAACTCAGTATCACCCTTTACGGAAAGAGCAACACCGCCAGTGGCAGAAGCTCCGCCAATAGATACAGTACCAACGCTATTAATAACCGATTGGATATTTCTATCACCTACGATTCTAGTCCAATTTTGGTCGCTGCTAGTTCCCCATCCAGATCGCCAATAGAACTCTGACGCTGAGTGCGCAAAATAAAATTGACCCCTAAAGCTATTAATCGACCTTAAAGTAAATAAAGCTCCGTAAGAATAAATCTGACTAGGTGTTTGTGTTAATGTACTAGGCGCATTAGTTGTAATAGTTCCACTACTATTAGCCCAATGCCCATGAGTTGCGTCGTATCTATAAAACTGACAAAAACTGGCTTCGTCATTAGAACGATAATAATCGTTTAAGTTATCTGTTCCATACGGTCTATCACCTAACTGCTTGAAAAATCCATTACCTCCCAACGAAGCGTTTCCGGCGCTACTTAAAAATAAATATTTTGATCCACTTCCAGCGCCGAAACCTACTCCAGAATTTTCAAAATATACTCCAGCAGTATTAACTGCGCTAACAGTAATCGCTGGGTTGGTAGAGTTTCCTGCCGCTGACCCATTGCCTAGACGCAAATTAGTACCAATTCTTGCGTCTCCTCCATATACATCTAATTTGTAACCGGGAGCATATGTTCCTATGCCAACTTTACCGGAAGTATTAATAGTAATATGATCCCATGTTGAATTTGCCCCTAGACTAAGGGCGTTTCCACTTGCGGCCTGCATTCCAAAACCAGTTCCTCCACCCATAGTACCCCAACTGATAAGGCCTCTATTAGTGGTGGCAAAAAACATGGTATCTTTGAACCGGCTACTTCCATTTACGGTTAGTCTATTTTCAGGAGTATCGTCACTTATACCAACATTGCCATTATTACATGTGATTGTTTGTGTTTGACCATTAGTACCAAGATGAAGTTTATGAGTTGTTCCCGTGCCACCACCAATAATAGTAAGATCATTACTATAAGTCTGTAGTAGGCCATTATACATCTTCATGCTCCAGTTTTGACCGGTCCCACCTACCTGAAGATAATTACTTACCCAACTAATCATGGAAGTACCGTTACAGTCTACTGAAAAATCAGCAGCACCATTATTCATGTTGGATTGGTAAGTGGCGTCGCCAACAGCTAACCCTCCATTAACAGTCAAGTGTGCATTAGTTAATGGGTTAGCTCCCATACCGATACATCCATTACTTAACATTCTGAAGTTATTACCGAAATCAGACCGGTAAGAAAGCGATGCTAAATCATTACCTGTGCCAGAGGCAGTCGCGTCAACCCAAGTCCATCCATCAGCATAAGTGTCAGCATAAGTATGACTAAACATGCTTTCCACATACATTTTAACCCAATAGCCCGGAGTGCTGAGACAAATACAAACTTTCTTAGTTCCAGATGAATCCCAATCTTCAGCAGATAGCTGGATGGTGGGAGCCCATCCTCCCGAGGAGCTACAAGTAGCATTGTAAAAAGTACTGTTATAATAATGCCAACATACTGTTAGGTTAGCTGTCTCTGCGTTACCATAAATGAAGCCTTTAAGATTAACGGTGAAATCTGCGCCGCTCAAAGCAAAAGGAATTTTTGTTCTAATTTTAATATTCGGGCTCGCGGCGCTAGTAGCTATGCTTAATCCTATTAAACTTAATCGACTTTGATCGCCAAAACTTGCCTCTCCATTTACGGATAAAGCGGTATGAGGATTAGAGTCTAATATTCCAACCTTACCAGCCCCCGTAACCGTCATGGTAGTTATACCATTGCTAGAGCCCCTAAAGTAGGTTGCTCCGTTATTAGCCATAGTTATATAGTTAATACCTAAGTTTTGGTAATTTAAATGAGTAGTATAAGCCGATCCGCTCAATATCTGAACCTCTCCGTCTGGCTCCACTTTAAACTTATAACCCCCATTTGCATAAACACCTAAAGCACTGCCCGTGCTTCCCGGCTCATCCATACGCACCAGCAACCCACCTGAATTGCCACTGGTAGCCGTGTTGTATATCCTTGAAAGCCAATTGCCAGTAACTGAAGCTTTGACCTCTAATCTGTATGCGGGAGCATTTGTCCCTATACCGACATTACCGTCACCAATAATACGTACCTTTTCTGAAGATGTGCCCGCGTTGTCCGTGAAAAATGAAATATAACCGGTATTATTAGCGCCTGTAGTCCCGGCTTGTATCATTGCCACCTGTCCAGCATTATTTTGAAATGATACTGTAGAAACAATATCAGTGCTATTGTTATTAGAATGCCTTAATACTATCTCTGCTCCTTCGTCATGTGATCCATTACTTTCGACATGCAATTTTGCACTAGGATTCGTAGTATTTATACCAACATTACCAGTATGCGCTAAAAATAAAGGAATATTAGTTCTAGCATTATTGCCACCAGTATAGAAAAACCAGTCGTACACTGCTGACCTTGCATGACCCGACGCATCGCACCAAATGTTTAACTGACTGCCTGTGTCGGTATGGTTGCCAGTAATCCTTACTCCTCCGTCTATTTGAGCATAAGCGGTGCCGCTTTGAGTTATAATGGAGTTACCTATCGTATCGGTATCAGTCCATAGCGCTAATTTATTTGCAGTACCTGAACCATCCACTTGCCCAGCACCAACTGCGGTTTCGATTACGTTACCACTTGAGTCAACGGCCAATTTGTAAGCGGCGGTTCCTGTATGAGTTCCGCTACCATAACTACCGAATGTTAACTTACCATTATCAATTATTGTTAGTCTATCTTGCCAGCCGCCGACATACGTTTGAAGTTTTATTCCGCCGTCGCCAGCAAGTCTCATAACAGTAGAATCGTTATAAACAAAACCTCCAGCGGTACTACCAAAATAAAGTATATTATCTTTTATAATTACGTTATTGCTAGTGTCAATCCGAATGCCGCTAGTATTTGAGTTATACCCAAGATGCAAACCTCCCGCCCCTTTACCCATTATAGTAGGGACGTTTGAATACGCTGGATAAAATTGGAGATAAGCGGAATGCGATGTCCGATTGACAAGCAACCCAGACCCATCGGCCGAGGTGAACGTCATGTAATTTTTATTAACGTCCAACCTAGTATTTAAAGTGATGTCATCGCCAATAGTATCCTGCGCTGCTGAGTCGGTGGTTTTAAAATAGAAGGCCCCGGCGGCTACTTCTAAAACAGATTTGTTACCAGAAAAATTTCCATAGGTAGCCACATAACCGCTATTCGAAGTCTTCCCTTTTGCGCCGTAACCTATAACAGTATTGCCGTTTGAGTAATGAGATGACAATACGTTAAGTTTATTAGACCCACTATAATTCTTCTCCAACCATGAGCCACCAGTAGTAGAGGGATTACCCGCTAGTACCACTCCGCTAAAATCTCCAGCCGCACCATATATAGTAGACCATCGGTTAGATGATGTGCCTAGCGTTATGCTGTTTGTGGGGTAGACAGACGTTGAGGATCGCATTCTAGTGCTGCCAAAATCCTCACCTACGTCCAAAAAGTTGTTGCTAATTTGTCCCTCTAGTGCACGTTTTGACGCAAAATAAAATCGGCTTGCACTATCTCCAGCAAGAGTAAGGTTGCCGCTCACGGTAAGGTTGTTGTTGGCGGTAACGGTTCCATCAGATGAAATTGAAAGCCTTGTTGCACCAGCACTTTCGTCCCTAAACTCTAAAGCGTCCCCTATTGTGTCGCTATTGCATACAGACCAATTACCGTGGCCAGAATTCAATAATAGTCTAGCGTTTGAGTTAGCAGCATTTGTTATTTTTAATGTAGCGTTATCATGGCCAGATCCATAAATCTCTAAATTGACAGAAGGATTATTCGTTCCTATACCGATATTACCGCCAGACCTAATAGTCATTCGGGTAGCGGTAGCTGCGCCAGTAGCCTGTGTTTGGAAAGCTATGGCCGCGCTGTCACTCGTGCCGTCTTGGTAACCAACAATATTCGCCAAATTAGAATCAATGTCAGTATTACCAAAACGAATAATACCAAGAGAAGCGCCTGCATTGCCGTTTGTCCTCGTTAGCGCTAATATAGAAACACTACTGTTTCTTAATTGTAGGTTTCCAACCGTAGGAGTTGGCGTGCCTATGCCTATATTTCCGTCTTCTTTAATGTATAAAGCGTCTACAAAAGTATCTCCAGAATTAACCGTGAATGTAAGACTGCCCGTAGCCGCGCCACCGGGGGCGGTAGCTAAACATCTAATTCTTGCGGCTGTATTATTTGCTGATCCTCCCGCGCTACTACCACCAATAAAATTAATATCATGGTTGCCACTGGACCAAGTGTTCTTGATGTTAATATTAGAACCATTGTTTTCAAATATTGCATCCCCATTAACATGTAGTTTCGCGCCCGGGGTGGTTGTTGCTATACCTAGATTTCCGTCAGTCTTAAACGCCATCCTTGTCGCGCCAGCGTCTTGATCTCTCAAGTTGAGAAGCCCGTTTGAATCAACGTACAACCTATACTCTCTAGCATCAGTTCTATGTAACCATAAACCTACATCTCCCCCTGAAGTTTCTAGATTGAGATTACCGGCAACTTGCAATTTAGTAGCAGGCGCATTTGTTCCTATGCCGACATTACCTGTACCGTTAGGGGTTATCTCAATATGCTTATTGCCGCCAGATTCAGTTTGAAGTTTTAGGTTAGATGCACCAGCACTGTTTTCTATAGTGTCAGCCTTAAATATACCGCTTAAAGTACGGACACTTGTTGAACCCGTAGAAATAAATGCTTCCCCGTTAACATGTAACTGCTGACTAGGCGTTGCGGTATTTATCCCAACCTTGCCTCTTAAAATCTTTAATGCTGGTATAGTTTTATCTGCCATTATAAATCCTTATGATACTGCCGTTGCCATTCCCATCACGTGGTAACTTAGTTTACCTCCCAGTGTTCCGTTAGCAGCGGTGCTTAATTTTAATTGTATAGTAAACGTATCACTACTTGGGTCTACTATTTTTGATTCAATTGAATCAGTATTCGTATTGTCAAATTCGCTTATCACTGTTCCGGGCTCTGCATATCCGTCACTTCCATTTTGTATAAAGTATTCACCGACAAATGCTACGGCACTATGACTGCTCCAATCGCCACTTAAGAATAATTTTACATAACAGCCAGTATGGTTGTTTAAATTAATTGTAAGGGCTGTAGTATAAGTATTTCCATTTAAACTTACATCTTTATAACCCATCCAGTTACCGTTATTAGTGGTACCTACTTTAAAATCGCCTTCGACGTGAAGCTTAGCGGCGGGAGCTGTCGTAGAAATAGCGACTCGGTCAGTTCCTGCTTCAGTGAATAAGAGATAATCATCAGTATCTCCCTCCACCCTAAAGTCCATGTCCCTGCCGCCCTCATTAACCACCATCCTACCGTTATGGACTTCCAATAACGAAGTCCCATTAGCCTCACGGCAAAGCAAGAAGTGGCTCACTCCTCCTATAATATCTAAACCATAACTCGCACCATCCAAGTTAATTTTCGCGGCCCAATCCGCACTTGAATTATCATATATATAAAACTTAGCGTCGGGACTAGCTGTATGGTTAGTGCCTCTTACAATTTGTACTGAATCAGCATTATCAGAAAGATTTCTAAATATAGCACCGGTTCCGTACACATCTAATTTGTCTAGCGGCTGTGCCGTTCCTATTCCGACATTACCGCTATTCTTAACGAATAAACCCGTTCCTAGGCCTGTATAGGCAGCAAGTGCGTAAACAGTTCCATTCGTATTAGCAGTACAGTCCACGCTAAGGCCATAACCATGCGCGTTTGTGTTTTTGATTATAGCAGCCCAGTCATTAGCATTTTCCAGCACGTTAAGTTTTGCGCTTGGCGCATTCGTTCCTATACCAACATTACCATCAACATTTATGCGGACCTGCTCTACTCCTTTTGTATAAAAGCGAGTTATTCCGTGGGTAAAATTAGCGTTGTTTTTTGATTGCTGCCCAATTGTCAGTATGCCATTACCCGCTCCAGCCGTGCCGGGAGCATAGTGAAAATCACAACTTGTGTCCCAATTCCAGCCCGTTCCCAAAGTAACACGGCATGAGCCACTAGCCCCTCCTGAGCCACCTATTATCCATAAATTACCAGCAGTAGATGAGTCGTAACCTAGCAGCCTTGTGGATCCAAAATAAACTGAATTGGAATAACTGGTAAGTTTCACATCGCCACCAGTAACATGGAGCTTGTAGCTCGGACTTGCGGTTCCGATGCCAACATTGCCGTCATTTTTAATAATAAATGGAGAGGCACCATGGACATACATATAGGTGCTAGCCGGGCAATCAGTATCATTGTAGTCTTGATTTACTACAAAGGGGTAATAATGTA
>TARA_R100000664_G_scaffold412_2_pt1 | contig 62984 bp, 67 predicted proteins | sample TARA_R100000664 | Tara Oceans TARA_R100000664 (sample SAMEA2622705) | marine metagenome | biome: marine biome (ENVO:00000447); feature: deep chlorophyll maximum layer (ENVO:xxxxxxxx); material: "saline water (ENVO:00002010), including plankton (ENVO:xxxxxxxx)" | depth 115 m | reverse complement strand
AACTCAAGAAATAGACATGTCTTCGGGTGAAAACATGTTTGAGGTAGAGGAAACTACGACTCCTCAAGTTATTGAACTTCCTAAAGAATATTTTTGTTTGGCGCGCAAAGACCTACCCTACTCAGCTAGAGAACCCCTGGCGTATCTATGGAGTCGCGGCATATCTGCGCGTGATATACTGTACTACAAAATTGGATATTGCGATAGGGGAAAATATAGAAAACGCATTATCCTCCCTTCTTTCAATTTAGAGGGAGAGTGTAACTTTTTTTCTGCGCGTACGTACACGGGCGATTGGCTTAAATATAAGAACCCCCCTGCTTCTAAAAATATTATTTTTAATGATCTTTTGGTTGATTGGGATGCTCCCATTACTCTAGTGGAAGGGGTTTTTGATGCCATAAAAATAGAAAACTCTATTCCTATTTTGGGATCCACACTAACGCAAAACAACATACTTTTCAAGAAATTAGCCGAGAAACAACCCAAGGTTTTTCTGGGATTAGATAGGGATGCTTTATCTAAATCTTTACAAATGATTTTTTCTATGTTAGAGTATGGAGTAGAAATTTGTCTTTTAGACACGTCGAAGATAGATGATATTGGATCTATCACCAAAAAAGAGGCAGAGCAATTGAAAAAAACTGCATTGCCTATGAACACAGAGAATATTTTTAATATTTATTGGAGAGATTGATGGTTAGAATAGCGCATATTAGCGATACTCATATAAGAAATTTGCGATATCACAAAGAATATCGCGAGATTTTTAAAACACTTTTTGAGCGCTTGCGTCAAGAAAAAGTAGATTACATTATCCATTGCGGGGATATAGCACATTCCAAAACTCAAATCTCTCCCGAATTTGTAAAATTATGTTCTGAATTTTTAATTGGGCTTTCAGGGGTTGCTCCAACCTATATAATATTAGGGAACCATGACGGAAACTTGAAGAATAGCAGTCGCGAAGATGCTATTTCTCCCATTGTTGACGCTTTAAAATTACCTAACTTATATCTGTTAAAAAACTCAGGGGAGACACAGCTTAATGCTGAAATTACTCTTAATGTACTTAGCGTCTTTGATCGCAGCAACTGGGTTAATCCTACTAATACCAGTAGGATTAACGTGGCTCTTTATCACGGATCTATCTCCAATTGTCAAACGGATTTGGGCTGGACTATGGAAAACGGAGAAAACGACATCTCCATCTTCGAAGGTTTTGATTTTGCCTTCCTCGGAGACATCCATAAAACAAACCAATCCCTTGATAATGAAGGAAGAATAAGATACTGCGGTTCGACAGTACAGCAAAATTTTGGGGAAACCAACGATAAAGGTTTTCTTATTTGGGATATTAAAAACAAAAATGACTTTAAAGTCAAACATGTTGGTATACCCAATCCCAAACCTTTCGTTACTATTCGCCTCACTAAAACCGGGCGCTTGCCGAAGAATGCCCAATGTCCCTTGGGGGCAAGATTACGTCTTGTTTCCGAAAATAATTTACCCCTCCACACAATGAAGCGCGCCATTTCCGCTGCGCAACATCGTTTCAAAGTGGAAAGAGTCACCTACCTTAATAGAGCCGCAGGAGAACGTGGAGACGTTTCTGCCCATACAAATAATCTTGCTATAGATAATTTACGGGACGAATCAGTACAGAAAAAACTTATCAAGGAGTACCTTAAAGATTATCAACCAACTGAGGAACAGTTGGAAAAAGTGTATGCTTTAAATAAAAAATACAATCAAATTATCAATGAAAATGAAGAAGTAAATCGTAATGTAAATTGGAAACTTTCCACCATAACATGGGACAATCTATTTAACTATGGAGAACAAAATAGTATTGATTTTGCCAATCTAAGTGGCATTGTGGGAATTTTTGGCAAAAACTATTCTGGTAAGTCTTCTATAATTGATAGCTTACTTTACATCCTATTCAACTCCACAAGTAAAAATGAAAGAAAGAACCTTAATATTATTAATCAAAATAGAGAAAACGCGCTGGGGAAAGCTATTGTTACGATTGGTGATAAAGAGTATACAGTGGAAAGAAAAAGTGAAAAGTATATTAAAAAACTTAAAGGAGAAGAAACCCTCGAAGCAAAAACCACAGTAGATTTTTATGTGACGGATTTGGTTACTGAAAATGTACAAATTCTCAATGGTACAACAAGAAATGAGACGGATAAAATTATTCGCAAACATTTCGGGACTTTGGAAGACTTCCTTTTAACCTCTATGTCCTCTCAACTGGGAGCGTTACAATTTATTAGCGAAGGCTCAACCAAAAGAAAAGAAATTTTAGCTAAATTTCTTGATTTGGAAATATTTGATAAAAAGTTCAAATTAGCCAAAGAGGATGCTACTGATTTGCGGGGAGCTTTGAAACGCATTGAAGAAAAAAACTATGACGATGAAGTCTATGAAATTGAGAAGCAGCGCCTTCATTTAGAAAATGAAACGACCGTACAAAACAAAAAATGTGAAGAACTCGGAGAGGTGATTAGTACATTAAACTCGGAGGCGAACACCCTGCAGGGCAAGATCGATCAAAGCCCAGCGGAAATCATCAATATAAAGAACGTCACTAAACAAATAAAAACCAAAAGAGACACCCTAGAAACTTATTCTATTTGTATAGCGGAGTGTGATCAAAAACTTACTCAAAATAAGCAAATTTTGGATAAGATTTCCATTGTAGAAGATTCTTTTAGGTTGGATGAGTATAAGAAGAAAAAGGAACAAATAGACCAAATACTTGACGAAATAACATCACTTGATAAAGATCTCGAAAGCTCTCAAAAATTGTTAGATATAAATTATAAAAAAGTTTTACTTTTAGATGAGGTACCGTGCAGTGATAAGTACCCTACGTGTAAATTTATAAAAGATGCGCACGAAGCTAACGAAAAATACTTTAATCTCACTCAACGAGTAAAAGATTTACAAAAGCAAAACGATGAGAAACAAGAGCAGGTGAAGGAACTAAATGAAAAAGAAACCAACTCTTATCTTGAAAAATATAATCAAGTTATGCAAAAGAAAAACATTGCTGAGAAGACCGCCCTCGAATTAGAAGTGGAGAGAAAAGGTTATGAAAATAATATCCTCACCAATCAAAAGGAACTTAAAGAGCTTTTAAATAAAAAAGAAGAATATGAACAAAATAAAGAACTCATTGAAAATAAAGAAGTGTTTCTTCGCACTCTTGCCAACATTACCAATGCTTTATCTACCAAAGAAAAAGAAAAGAAAGAGTGTCAAAATATTCTCTTAGAATATTATAAAGAGCACGGCTCCCTCGAACAAAAGATAAAAAGCCTAGAGGAAAAAAAACAAGAAGTTATAAATCTCCAAGAAGAATACTCAGCCTATGATTTATTTATGAGATGTGTACACACCAATGGTATTGCTTATGATATTATCAAGCGTCAACTCCCTGTAATCAATGATGAAATTGCTAAAATTTTAGCTAATGTGGTGGATTTTGAGGTTTATTTTGAAGCAGATAATAAAAATCTAAATATCTTTATCAAGCATCCCAAATATTATGGGAGACCTTTGGACTTGGGAAGCGGTGCCGAAAAAACTCTTGCTGCGATGGCAATACGGCTGGCACTCCTCAGTGTTTCTTCTCTTCCCAAGTCGGATATATTCATTTTAGATGAACCAGGAACAGCGCTAGATGTGGACAATATGGAAGGCTTTATTTCTATTCTAGAACTAATTAAAACATACTTTAAGACGGTTATATTGATCTCTCATCTTGACGGTCTAAAAGATTGTGTGGATAAACAAATTATGATTGATACAAAAGAAGGATTCGCACACATATCTATTTGAGGTAATATTTTATGTCTTTTGATTGGGGCGCCGGTACCACTTATTATGTAGCTAAGTGGGGAAATGATAGCAATGCAGGCACTTCCCCAGTTACTCCCAAACTCACTATTGATGGGGCTTTAACAGATGCGACGACCGATGGCGACAACGTAGAAATAATTGATGAAGGAACTTATGTTGAATCTGTTACAGTGCGCGCCAACGATATTACAGTTGCACACACAGCCAGCACCCTTGGACGTCCCGTAATGCAAGGCGCAGGCGCACTAGCCTGGGCATTTAATACAATAGGGGGTCCCTACAATAACCTCACCATTGATGGCTTAGAAGTAAAAAATTATGTTACTGACCCCGGAAACGACGACGGAGGCTTTGTTAAAAATGCGGCGGGCATGACCGGACTTACAATTAAAAATTGCTTTGCCCATCAAATTTCGCGAATCAATTACAACCAGCTAGGGGGAACCCTTACCAATCCCACTCTTATTGAAAAAACTATAGTTTTTGCTGATGACTTAGCAACGGATGATGTCATAGAAAGTCAAGTCTCTGCTTATATAAAAGTTGTTAATTGTCTCATTACGGGAACCACGGGAGGTTATGATCACAATCAGGCTCTTTATAACGCTAATGGTTCCGTCCATTCCACAGCTAGTTTCTCGACTTTTATTCACCGGGGGACAAAAACTGAATCCCAAGTGATAGTAGAAAAAGTAGCCAAGGTTATAGACTGTATTGTTTCTGGTGCAGGCTATGGCATTCAAACCAATGATCACACTTATAACGTAGTAGATACCTCACAAACTAATTTTTTAACTGCTGGGGGCGCCTCCGCTTCTGCGGGTACGGGAGATCAAAACGACACTAACCCTCTTTTTGTAGATGGAGATTCTATGGGAAATACGATAGCAGTGGCGGAAAATTATAAAATTCAAGCTGATTCTCCTGCATATGCGGCAGGTATTGCTTTTGATTCGATTAATGAGGATTTAGCTAGTGAGACTCGTGTCAATCCTCCTTCAATCGGAGCGTATGAGTATATCCGAGCTTGGAGTGATTATTACGACTCCGGGAAGCGCTTTACTGGGGCGTTTGTAGATAGGAAATTTGAAAGAGTCAAGGGGGATTATAAATATAAGTGGACTGTCCCCAATCGTCAAGGACCCTTTTCTCTAAACATACCAGGGGTCCCTTCGTTGCGTAATCGTAGTAGTGCTTATTCAGGGAGTATCTAATTATTAATAATCACAGGGTTTTACCATGACTATATATTATGTTTCCGACACCACAGGCAATGATGCCAACGCTGGAACCTCCCTCGCGTCGCCTAAAAAAACCATAGCCAATGCATGTGCAGTTGCGGACGGGGGTACAGGCAATATCGTGGAGATTATTGATTCTGCAACTTATGAGGAAGGTGATATTGCTATATACACCAATCCCATTAAAGTTCGGGCTACTGGAAGCAACAAGCCGGTTATGGACGGAGACCCCAACAACAATGATTATGCATTCACTTCTAATTGCAGCGGCAATGTGTTCCAAGGGTTGACTATGCGTAATTACGATGATGGAATTATGGGAACTTTTGGCTGGCCAGTTAATAGTTATGCTTTTATGTTATCCGGCTGCATTTGTCATTTTATACAAGGACCCCAACAGATTGGTGCTGGAGGGATGGCAGAGGTTCAGCGCTCCTTGGTAGTGAGCGATACTCGCAATGCCTTTACCGTATATGAAAACCAACACGTGTGGTTTAACAATAGTGTCCTAGCTTCCAATGCAGATGGCTACCCGGTTATTGATTCTACACAGGCAATGGTAAATGTTACAGCTAGTTTCTGTACTTTTCTTGGAGATGGATACACCACCGCAGGCGGCGCCAGATCTTGGAATTTATTAAATCAAGTATCTAAAGTAATAAATTGTATTGTTTCCGGTACAGGTGATGGTATAAATGCGGATAGCAGTACTTATAATTTAGTACATGTAAGTGGAGATCCTTTTATTACGTGGTCCGCAGCAGATTATGATGGCACACCGAGATCTGCGAATACTGGAGAGATCACGGGCAACCCACTCTTTGTTACCGGAGGTGTTCCGGGTGAAATAATCTTTACGTCTCAAAATTATGATCTACAAGTGGGTTCCCCAGCTATAGGGGCTGGTGTGGCTTTCGCGGGGGTTTCAATTGATCAAAGCGGAACAGTGCGTGTGGATCCCCCTAGCATTGGTGCGTACGAAGGTCCAGGCGCACAATGGAGTGATTATTATGATACAGGAAATAGGCGCTATACGTCAGCTTTTGTCGACCGACGTTTTGAAAAAATACGAGGAGACTATAAATACAAATCTACATTGGACAACCGCCAAGCTCCGTTTTCCTTGAATGTCCGCGGCGTCCCCTCTTTACGAAATAGACAAAGTGCCTATTCGTCGAGCATCTAACACATACGTACACTATTTACAGGTGACTAATGGAGGTATAATAAAATGAGTACGATAAAACCAGTTTTAGATAAAGCTATGGAGAAATTATTATCTCGCAAGCTAATGGTGTGGTCCACAGCCACTTACCTGATGTTATTTACTTCTTCGCTTGCTAGCGAAGACTGGGTAGCTATTTCTTTGGCTTACATTGGCATTCAAGGACTTGCTGATATTGCTACGAGATGGAGGCATGGATCATGAAAATAACAAAAACTAGATTAAAACAACTTATTAAAGAAGAAATGATAGTCCTAAGAGAAGATCGCTTTACTCGGGATTGGGAAGAAATAAAGAGAAGACTGATGCAGGATTGGGAAGAAAACGATCAGCAAACTGCCGAAACCTTTATCAATCCCGATGAGTTAACTGCCGCAGTTTTAGAGGATTACCGCTATGAGTGGGAAGATCTAGATCGCATTGTGGATGATGCAGTAGAAGATTATAATAAAGTTCACGAAGACGAAATCAATATTGAGAACGATGTAGTCTATGACATCTTATACAGGAAGAGATAAGATGTTAGATTTCCTTAAAATAAAAACGTTTTTTAAAAAAATTTGGGTGTGGCTCAAACATAACTGGAAAGTTCCCTTGGTAATACTTTATACTTTGGTTTTGTGGATCTTTTTTAGACGAAAAGATGCTGCTTACAGAGTATTGGAAGAAAGAAACACCAGTTATAAAAAACAGATCGCTGCAATTAACGAGATTCATGATGAAGAAATTAACAAAAGAAATGAAATTTTAGAAAAATATAACACTATTCTTAAGGAACTTGAAGAACAATATTTGAAAGAAAGTCTAGAACTAGATAAAAAAAAGAAAAAAGAAATTAAAAAGCTTGTGGAAAAATATAATGAAAAACCAGATGAGCTAGCAAAATTATTAGCAGAGAGGTATAATTTAGAATATGTGGAATAAACTTTTATCCGTAATATTAGTAGGAGTGATGTTGTGCACCCCCATGGTGGTGTATGCAAATAACACATCAGTGCCATCGGCAGGTAAAATTACCGGCTTACAGGCAGGGGAAAAAGCGCCTTATTCGGGCGTATTACTCAACAGTACAGCGGCGGCAAAATTATTAGCTGAACAAAATTATACCACGGATCAATGGAAACTGAAACTGGAGTATGAGTTGGCTAAACAATCCACTCAATTAAATTTAACCATTGAGTCGCAAAAAATATCATATGTGGCTTTGGAAAAAAAACACTGGACTTTGATGAGAATTAAAGACCAAGAACTTAAACGTCTTTCTAAAATCGTTTCTAATAAAAATGATTATTCAATATGGTGGGCATCCGGAGGTGTTATAGTAGGGATTGGTCTTACTATTGCCGTGGTTTATGCTGTCCATGCAGGACCGAAATAATGGGTGTAAGAGGTCGAATTGGAGATTATAGCCGCGCTAAATTAATTAATATTATTGATGGTCGCGTCGGTGGAGGACAGGGAGATATCACAGCAGTGACGGCTGGTACTGGTCTCTCGGGAGGCGGCTCGAGCGGCAACGTCACCTTGAATTTAGATGTTTCGGAACTTAGCGCACTGGGCGAGACAGCAGCTAATACAGATTATGTGGTGATTGAAGATGCTGGCGACAATAGCACTAAAAAAGTTTTGATATCCAGGCTACCTTTCAGCAACGTGGCAGGCGCCGACACCCAAATCCAATTTAATAATGAGGGTCAAGGAGGGGGAGCTTCAGGGTTAGTATATAATACCTCTAGAGGTTATGTAGGCGTAGGCGTAACCGCAGCGAATGCCACTCATGCTATTACTCTTCCGGACACCGCTAGTGAAGCAGGGCAAATAAAAGCAAATGCCTATATAACCTACTCTTCGGCACGACTCAAAGAAAACGTTTGTCAAATAGATAATCCTATTCAAATCTTAAATAATCTTCAAGGAGTTACGTTTGATTGGAAAGAAAACAAGAAAAAGGACATTGGATTTATTGCGGAAGATGTGGGAAAACATCTACCTCAAATAGTACAATGGGAAACCAACCAACAAGATGCTCAAGGTTTGGACTATAATAAAATTATACCTATTTTAGTTGAAGCCATTAAAACTCAACAACTACAAATCGATACACTGCGCGATGATTTGTCCTATTATAAAAAATTCTTTCCCCCCTTTGCATAAACTCTTTTAACCTCCTACTTATCTCCCCCCTCGGGGGGCATAAAACATAAAGGAGAAAAAATTTTATGTCTACACAATATGGAAAAAATGCGGTGTTGGAGAGGCTGGTTAGTGGCTCGACAGCAACGCATACAAGTGGTTCTGCCACACTTTTCTGCAGTGCATCTGCTGCCGGAGCCGTACAGAGTCTTTACTTTTTTAAAGGTAATGGTGATGTAGTGGATATCGGCGGTGGTAGCACTCTTTCAGTTGATGGCGACAGCGGCTCGGGTGACATCAACTTAGCTACCCAGGAGTTTACAATTGCTGGTGGTAGTGGCGTCGACACTTCAATGTCGGGACAAACTTTAACAATTGAGGTTGACCTTGGAGAAGCTACTGAGGCAGCAATTGATGTTTCTACTGACTATGCTCTATTCTTGGATGGTGGTGCCACAGGCAGCACTAGAAAAGATTCTTGGGCTGACATTGCTACTGCAATGGCTGGTACGGTTACCACAACCGGTCTGGCTGCATCTTCGGGTGTTTTCGAGTGGGATCTCCACAACTGGACTGCGAGCACAACTATCGATGATTCTGACTTGGTTGGTGTTGATGATGGTGCTAATGGCACGTTGCGCAAAATGACTCGTGCTAACTTCTTGGGATCCGCTGCTGCTGCTTTCAGTAGTGGCATGACGGCTACTACCGGTGACTTTTCAAGCACTCTAGAGTGTGACGGTGTGTTTACTGCTAACGCCAACGTTAATCTTGGTAATGCAGGTTCAGACGTGACTACGGTTACTTCACAGCTTACTTGTTCTCAAGGTGCTGTTTTTAGTGCAGAAGTCTCTTCTTCGGCGGCAATTGAAGCGCTGAGTCTGACTGTCAATGAAGATTATAGCTTTAGCAGTTCTGGTGTTCTTACTATTGCCTCCATGGGTGGTAACTGGACGAACGCTGGTCGAACTATTGCTGATCTGGGTACAGTGAGCACAGCAGTTATCTCGGGTGGTACTATTGATGATACCATTATTGGTGGATCTACTGCTGCCGCGGGTACATTTACTACTATTGTAGGTACAAGTCTCAACTGTTCGGATGGCAACATCACGAATGTTGGGGTCCTCGAGGCTGATACAATTCAGTCCGACGCTGATGCAGCTGGCTTGAACATCAATTTTGACGGTAACACTGGTACCAACAAGATTACTTTGACAGATAATCTCGCTAGCGCGCTTGACATCACTGAAGGTGCGAACTCTTACATGAAGTTCTCTACTGACAATAGTGATGCATATGTTGAGATTTCTCAGCAATTGCTGATGGACGACAACATTATTCAAACTGGAAGCTATTATGTTGATGGCGACGTTACTTTAGAGAATGATCACGATGTTACGGCACGTGCTTTTATCACTTATTCAGACGTTGCTCTCAAAGAGAACATTGAAACAGTTGACAATGCCATGGACATGATCCAAGGTCTACGCGGTGTTTCTTATGATCTTAAAGAAGGTGGAAAGCGTGAATTTGGCTTTATCGCTCAAGAGGTTAATGATGTTGTTCCTGAAGTTGTTCACACTAGCGGTGACACGATGGGTATTGATTATACTCGTATTACTTCCTTACTGGTTGAGGCGGTAAAAACACAACAGGCTGAAATCGAGGCGCTGAAAAGCAAACTTGAAGACAAACTGGACAAATAATCTAATTTTTTAGTTTTTTTTGGGGAGGAGAGCCTTCGGGCTCTCCTCTTTTTACTTTAAAAGTCTAATTATTATATTCTATTATCTAAGATCGCGAGGGGAACTAAATGTCTAGATACGGCAACAATGCTCAAATAACAGGAACATTAAATGTAGATGGAGAAACCGATATTGGCTCCGGAGACGACAACATTGATTTAGATGCAGGAACGCTTTATGTTGATGCTGCGCAAGATCGGGTGGGAATAGGCACAGAAAGTCCAGATTACACGCTACACGTTGCGGGAAATGTGGGTGTCGATGAATTCATTTATCACAACGGAGATAGTAACACTTATATTCGATTCCAAAACAACGATATAAATGTGCAGGCTGGCGGCAAATCCTTTATAAAAATAGATGAAGGCGATGGAATTATTAAAATCAACAACGGAAATAATAATATTGATTTTAGAATTAAAGATGATAATGCAAATGTTTTATTCCATGCTGATGCTGGAAACTCCAATATTGGTGTAGGTACTAATGCCCCCGATACGACGGCAATACTTGAATTATCCTCAAGCAACAAAGGACTTATGCTGCCGCGAGTTTTGAGCGCAAATAAGCCTACCGCCACTTCCGCTATTAATGGTTTAATGCTATATGAAGAAGACACTCATCGTTTGAAAATTGTGGCAAACGGGGAATGGCATACTATCAAATATGACGAATAAAAATAAAAAAGACCCCAATCAAATAGCCTATATAGAAAAGGCAATTGCTAAAAAATTCGGCAAAGAGGCTATTATCAATCCTAAGTCTGGATGGACTGATGAAAAGGAAAAAGAATATCTAGAACAGCTTAATGAATTCTATTCTAAAAAACGCAAGAAATCAGATGAGAATGAGAAAGTAGATAAAGAAGGGTTTTTATTATCTAAAAATCTACTTACTAAGGAAAGCGACCGAGTATGTCCTACATGTGAGGAATATTCCTTTAGCATGAGAGATGATCTCTATATGAACAAGTTTGAGTGTTGCTGGAAATGTTACATTCAATGGGTAGAAGGTCGAGAAGAAAGATGGACAGCAGGGTGGAGACCTATTGAAAATGAAGAAGAATAAAAAAAGACTTGATCCGCGATATTTTTTAAATGAATCACTGTGGGATGACTGGGGCGACGGGAGATATGTAGTTTATTTTGTACGCAAGGGAAAAACTCACGGACAAATAGACACTGATAGACTAGATTTAGCAAAACTAGAAGCAGACGAATTTTTTGCTTCTCCCGGTGGCAAAGAATCAGAGTCGGTCCATATCTATGACAAAGATAAAGGCGAAACCATTTTAACAAAGAAACGCAAATAATAGGAGCAAAAGCAAATGGCAACAGTATATGATATAGTAAAGGGAATTAACCAAGCAGCAGCAAATGTTTATGATGGTTCTCATGATAAAAGATTTGTAGAAGAAGGCGAGGAAAAACTTACTGGACTTAAACGAGAAGAAGGGTGTCCTATCAATGATTCCCGCGTAATCGATGGTTTTAGTGTGCGTATGGCAGGACCTAGACTTATTGTTTCATATCAGTCTGAAATGCCCATGGCGGCTTTTCACAATACGAAGCTAGATCAAGAATTAGAACAAACATATGCGGATATTATCAAGTTTTTAAAGAAAGAATATAAAAAAATAACTGGTGATACTTTGTCTCTTACTGAAGATGGAAAGGTGGATTTTATTCTTCAAAACATGTCTCAGATTCGAACATGGGTGCAAGCCACAAAAGTTTATACGGTAGGAAATATGACTGATGTAATCCCCGTAGGCGAGCCCTCAGAAAATCGCTTGGAAGCCAATTTTAAAAAGTTTTTAGAACTTGAGAGTGACAAAAAGCCTGACAATGTAACCAGAAAAGATGCCTAATGGGTTACCAACTAACCAAAGATAAAATAGTTCAAGAGATTGTAAAATCTGGCAAAAAACCAGTTTATTTTATTAACACTTATTGCAAAATACCCCATCCCAAAAAAGGTCTTATTCCCTTCAAGACCTATGACTTTCAGGGGGAATTAGTCGACAATCTGGCGCTTCATCGTTTTATTGTAGTTCTCAAAGCACGCCAGCTAGGTATTTCTACTATTACCGCCGCCTATATTGCGTGGTTGGTTCTTTTTCATCGTGACAAGAATGTTCTCATTGTTGCTACCAAACTTTCCACAGCGGCTAATCTTGTAAAGAAAGTTAAAATTATTCTTAAAAATCTACCTGAGTGGATACGGATTGCTACTCTCACCATTGACAACAAAAACAGTATTGAACTTTCAAATGGATCGCAAGTTAAAGCTTCTTCTACGTCGGGCGACGCGGGTCGTTCGGAAGCTTTATCTCTCTTGGTTATTGATGAGGCTGCACATATTGACGGCTTGGATGACTTATGGACGGGGTTGTATCCTACTATTTCGACGGGTGGAAGATGCATCGCTATTTCAACTCCTAATGGTGTGGGCGACTGGTTCCATGAAACTTTTGTAGGTGCGGAAAGTGGAGAAAATGAATTTTTCCCTGTCACTCTCCCCTGGGCTGCGCACCCCGAAAGAGATAAAAAATGGTTCGACATAGAAACTAAAAATATGAGCCAACGCCAAATTGCTCAAGAGTACGAATGTAATTTCAATACATCGGGAGATACGGTTATCCATGGTGATGATATCGCTCGGATAAAATCTATGATTAAAGAGCCTATTTATCGCGTCGGCTTTGATCGCAATACTTGGATCTGGGAGGAACCTAAAGATGAAAATAGATACTTATTGGTTGCTGACGTGGCACGAGGCGACGGCGCTGACTCTAGCACATTTCATGTTTTCAAATTAGAAACCATGGAGATAATCTGTGAGTATAAAGGGAAACCTACACCGGATATTTTTGCTGAAATAATTTATTCAACTGGTTTACAATATAACACTGCTATGGTGGTTATTGAAAATAATTCGGTAGGGTTTCATGTTTTAGAAAAAATCAAAGAAAAGGGTTATAACAATATTTACCACTCTAAAAAGGGAAGCCACCAATATGTAGAGCAGCATGCGGCATTGGGGAATTCCTCGGTGGTGCCCGGATTTACTACTTCTCACAAAACGAGACCTCTTATCATTGCTAAGTTTGAAGAATTTATAAGAAATAAAGTAATAACTATTTATTCTAAACGATTGGCAAATGAACTAGATACTTTTATTTGGAAAAACGGGAGACCGGAGGCACAACGCTCCTACAATGATGACTTGGTTATGGCTGCTTCTATCGGTTGTTGGGTGAGGGATACGGCAATAGTGGAAAACAAACGCGATCTAGAATATAAAAAAGCTTTTTTGAATGCTATGATTTCCACCAATACTACATTGGATACGCGCGCGCCAGGACAAGTAGGTGCAAATATGAAAGATAGAATGCATGAAGAACGCAGAAAAATGAAAGAATTTGGTTGGATCATAAAAGGATAGAAAATGGCTGATAACAATACAAAAAACCCCGAATCTCCACTGTTTAAAAGACTAACACGTCTTTTCTCTGGACCAATTATCAATTACCGATCACAGAACACTCGGCAGCTTCGTCGCCGCCGCTTGGATAAATATGCTAGAACGTTTAAGGATGTTCTAGGACAAAAATTTGAAAGAGCAGGTTATAATCCCCTGGATGGCTTTAGTTCTTATAGCATGGACACTCAAAGCCGCCTGACACGATATTCCGATTTTGAACAGATGGAGTACATGCCTGAACTGGCATCGGCATTGGATATATATGCCGACGAGATGACCACTTTTAATGTATACAATAGAATGCTCCGTATCCAATGTGCCGATGAAGAAATAAAACAGATTCTAGAAACCCTTTATTACAAAGTCCTAAATATAGAGTTTAATCTTTTTGGGTGGTGTCGTACGATGTGTAAATATGGAGATTTTTATCTCTATTTAGACCTAGATTCCGAGCTTGGTATTACTAATGCCATCGGGCTTCCTTCAAGAGAAATTGAAAGACTTGAAGGGCAAGATAAAAACAATCCCAATTATATTCAGTTTCAATGGAATAGTGCGGGTGTGACATTTGAAAATTGGCAAGTTGCCCAATTTCGCATATTAGGGAATGACAAGTTTGCACCTTATGGAACCTCAGTTTTAGACCCTGCACGGCGTATCTGGCGCCAACTTACATTATTAGAAGATGCGATGATGTCTTATCGTATTGTGCGTTCTCCTGAAAGAAAAGTCTTTTATGTAGATGTAGGAAATATACCTTCTCAAGATGTAGAACAATTTATGCAGCGTTTTATTACTTCTATGAAACGCAACCAGATTGTAGATCCGGATACGGGACGAGTGGATTTACGCTATAACCCAATGTCCGTGGAAGAAGATTATTTTATTCCTGTGCGTGGTGATATAAAAACCGAAATTCAATCTCTTCCAGGAGGCGCCTTCGTGGGAGACATTGATGATGTAAAATATTTGCGTGATAAATTGTTTGCCGCTATTAAAATACCTCAATCTTATATGGTTAGAGGTGAAGGCGCAGAAGAAGAGAAGGGTGCATTAGCTCAAAAAGATATTCGTTTTGCCCGGACGGTCCAACGCCTTCAGCGCTCAGTGGTCACTGAATTAGAAAAAATAGGAATCATCCATCTTTATACATTAGGATTCAGAGGAGATGATTTAATCAATTTTAGTCTAAGACTTAATAATCCCTCAAAAATATCTGAACTCCAAGAGTTAGAAACATGGCGCACTAAGTTTGACGTAGCCGGTGCAGCCACGGAAGGATTTTTTAGTAAGCGCTGGATTGCTCACCACTTGTTTGATATATCCGATGAAGAATTTTTACGTAATCAACGGGAATTATTTTTTGATCGTAAGATATCTACCCAATTGGAACAAATTGCCGAGGAGGAAGCTAGTGGGACTCCCGCCCCTCTGGGTGGGGGAGATTTAGGTGATGATCTCGGCGGCGAAATGGGAGGCGATTTTGGTGACGACTTGGGCGATGACCTGGGGGGCGAGTTGGAAGGAGGGCTTGATAGTCCGGAGCCCGAAGAAGGCGGTGAAGAGGATGTTCTTTTAGCGTCACCGGGCATGAAACGAGATGATATACCACCCACAGTTTTTAAAGATGACGACGGGAACACCACCACTCGTGATTCTAAACATAGCATGTATCGTCCGGTAAAAGATGATAAGCGTCGTAGTACGGGACCCCGAAATCGCCAGATGAAGGCTTTATCCCGACATGAATTAGCTAAGATGCCCTCTCGTCAGGTAAGAATGAACCTTCCATCGGGGGCAAAAGAGTTATTGGGACTGGGTAAAGGTATATTTGAAAACAAAACAACTAATTATGAGAAGGAAGAAAAAGAAATCTTCACTGTGAAAGACGATATTAAAAAGATTTTTGAAGACTTGGAGCAAATTTGATGGCTAGACACAACAAAAAAAGAAATACTGCTTTTATCTATGAAATATTAATTCGGGAAATAATCAAACAAACCATTAATAAAAACAAGGAAAAAAGAAATATTGCAATTGAGGTAACTAAAAGCGTCTTCTGCAAAGGCACCGAAATGCGAAAAGAGTTAGAGCTTTATAAAACTCTTATGGATACTACCAATCTTAATGAGAGAGTGGCTGAAAAATTGATGTTTGAGGTTAGGAAGCAACACCAACACCTAAACCAGAAAAAAGTTTTTGCAGAGCAAAGCGCCGCCATTTCCCAAATAAACAAGAAGATCTCCAAGGATGTCTTTAATAATTTCGTCCCCAATTACAAAAATTTAGCTACTATATCTCAAATTTTTGGACAATCTGTCAATCCCAAAACTAAAGTTTTATTGGAAACCAAAGTTATCCAAAGTCTCTCCCAAAGCCCTTCGGCAACAGCCCGCACTAAAAATATTTCTCCTTTAGTAATAAAGACTTTTACCAAGCGCTTTAATGAGACTTATAAAAATCTTTTAGAAGAACAGAAAGATCTTCTTTCTCAGTATGTCTCATCCTTTCAAGATGACGGAACTGAGTTTAGGTTTTATTTGAATGAGGAAATTGGACGCCTTAAAGAAATTATTGGTAATTCCTTTAAAGTGGAAGAGATTCAAGGTGACACCTCAATGCAAGAGCGCTTAGAAGAGGTATCTAATATTCTAAATGATTTTAATAAAGAACCTGTAGATAAAGAAAAATTTTTACAGGTTCTTAAGATTCAACACTTAGCCAAAGAGTTACAAGCCTGATGGAAATAAGCATACAAAAAACACCACAGCCGATCACTATTGAAGTGGATACGCCGGATGCAGTAGTAAACCTCAAAGCAAAAAAGACTATTAGAGGAGATGTGATGATTTATGACCATCCAGATATGAACATCGTGGTCTCTCCCCGTGAAAATAAAGTTTTTTCTTTGTCTAAAAAAGATTACAGTGATCATGTTTACGCCAGTCAATCTCGTTTGTTTGATTTTCTGGCTCGCCATGGCGTGGTAGATACAGCAAAAATACGTGGAGGAAATATTTTTGGCTCTTTAGAAGCTCCCGTATTAGTAGCTGAGCAAGCTCAAAAAGACCAAGTGGATCCTTTACAAATTGCCATATATTCTATAGCTAAATTTCTCCAAGACGAAGCTCCACATATTCGGGGTTATAGGGACTACGAAGCCAATTTTGATAAAAATTTGGTCGATCCTCCTAAAGATGAAACCACTGCTTTGGGCACCATTCCTCATGAGCCACGCCAGGGAACAAACAACACCTATCCCGGCTCAACAGCCGCATATGGCTTAGTGGGTTACTATTACGGGGAATAAATGGAAATAATATATTTTGTGTTGGCGGCGTATGGACTTACGCAGATTGTTCTGTATGGTTCCATTTTTAATAAAATCAGACCCACTAAAGAATGGTGGGGAGGCTTAGGAAAGCTTTTTCACTGCCCCTTATGTTTTGGGTTCTGGAGTGGGGTCTTTTTCTTTAGCATTAATGGTCACACAGAACTATTTACTTTTGATTATAATTTTTTTAATGCCTTTATATTAGGGTGTTTATCTTCGGGTACTTCCTATTTATTAAGCGTATTAATAAATGATTTCGGATTAAAACTGAATCACAGGAGAGAAAATGAATAATTCATGGATGCCTAAATGGAAACTTCAACCTGTACGACGATGCTGCAGCGGTTCTCATTTCGCGCGGGTGGCGCCCGCGTTTTTATTACACAGATAAAGGAAAATAAAACATGAAACTTACTGAATCCCATCTAAGAAAACTCATTATGGAAGAGTTTGAAGAAATGATCGATGAAGGCTTTTTAGATCGTTTGAAGGCTAAAGCCAAAGGCTCTGTAGCGGGGCTCAAAGGAAAAGGAAAGGCAGCTGCCGTAGGAGCTTTAGGAAAGGTTACCGGGTGGGCTGACGAAGAAACTGGGAAAAAGATGACACGTCGCGCAGATACGTTACGTAAAGGGGCAGAAGGAGCCCAAAAGGGAGCTAAACTCGCAAGCATTTTAGATTCTCATGTGGGGGGTCTCACTAATGATTTGAAAAAACTAGGTATTCCTGTGCGCGGTGAAATCAAGCGCGCCCTAACCATCCTCCAAAATGCCATCACAAAAGCCGCGGCGAAAGCAGGTAAATAAGGATGGGTAAACAACTTTTAAGAGAATTTTTTGAATTAAAGTGTGATGATCGGGGCTGTCGAGATCTTCTTACTGAAGGTGAGAAAAAAATGATTAATGAGGGATTTTTGATTTTTCCTGCCAAGCTTCAAGAAGCAGAGGCTACTAATGGAAACCTGAGACGATATCCTAAAATGATTTTAGAAAGAGAGATAGCCAATTATCAAAAATTAGTTAAAGAAAAACGGGCGTTGGGAGAATGTGATCACCCCGATGATTCGGTGATAAACCTAAAGAACGCTTCTCATATGGTTAGTCGCATATGGTGGGATGGTAACAACGTTCTTGGGACAATCAAGGTTTTAAAAACTCCTGCAGGGGACATCCTCCGGGGACTTTATGACAGTGGAGTGCTATTTGGCTTCTCTTCTCGAGCGATGGGTTCTTTGCAAGAGAGTAGCGGTCCTGATGGGTCGAGCGTACAGATAGTTCAAGACGATCTACAACTTATTTGTTTTGATGCCGTATCAGAGCCGTCAGCCCCCGGCGCGTATCTTATGCGTGAGGGTGTTGAAAAAAATCTTCAAGAGTTTTTTACCAAAGGGGATAGAATTAATCGCGCATTAAACGAAATTCTTTTAAGGAGAAAATCAAAATGAAAATTACACAATCAAAACTAAAACAACTAAGATACCCCAAAGAGGCAAAATGAAGAAATCAGATCTTAAAAGACTTATTAAACCAATTGTAAAAGAATGTATTAACGAAGTGCTGTTGGAGCAAGGACTTCTTTCTAATATCATTTCCGAAGTTGTGAAAGGTATACAGCCTCCTGTAATACCTCCCGCCCCTTCCTCGACCCAACAAGTTAACTTTCAACAGCGACAATTAGAAGAGCAACGTCACGAATTAGAATACCACAAGCAGCAACAACTGAAAGAACAAAAACGCAAACTTTTAGACGCAGCGGGCTTTGACTCCGATATTTTTGCGGGCACTCGCCCTATTGTAGATGGCATTACGACGGAAAATAAAGCCCCCGGCGCTTCCCAAGCTGGAGCGCTAGCGGGAGTTGATCCGCATGACGCGGGAGTAGATATTGATGGCATCATGTCACTCGGCGGTAGAGACTGGGGTAAAATGATTTAGGAGAAAACAGATGTCACACAAACGCCCAATAAGAGTAGAAGTGAAGCCACGATATCACGATGAGCCTCTCGAGAGAACCATACGTCGCTTTATGAAAAAAGTAAAAAAAGAACGAGTTATAGAAATGGTCTTAGAGAGAAAATACTTTGAAAAAAATTCCGATAAAAAGCGCCGCATGAAAAAAAAACGTAAAAGAATTTTAGATAAATTGAAAAAGAAATATTCACACGGCACAGATAGATAATAATATAGGGTATTTCCTAGACTTACTTACTAATTACTCATAGAATTATAACCTTTGAAGGAGAAAATATATGTCTTCCATGCTAGAACAAGCTATTATTGATGCTGAACAATTAAAAGAAACAGCCCAGCAAACCGCTGAAGAAGCTGTTGTGGAGAAGTATCAAGATGAGATTAAAGAAGCTATTGAAAAAATCTTAGAACAGGACGAAACCGTGGATGAAGCAGAAACGGCCGTCACTGTTGATGGCGATGGAAATTTAGATTTGGTAGAGGATTTACCGGCTGCTCAAATGGGAGATATGGATGAGGTGGTAGAAATTGACCTCAATAAACTGGAAGAGATGATGGCAGAAGAAATGGAAGAGGGAATAATGGACGCGAGTGATCTTTCTAGCCGAGAAGAAATTGCCGAAGATCTAGATGCTCTCTCCGAAGATGATTCCCTAAGTGAAGAAATAGAATTAGATGAAGAAAGCCTTCTAGAACTCTTAGATGATGATGTAGAGATTACCGAAGACACTATCGCTGCACTGGTGGCAGAAGTACTGAGTGAAGATGCTATTAGTGATTCTACCAAGGAAGAAGAAGCGGAAGAGAAAGAGTCCGGGGTAGGAGTAGATGATACAAAACTAGAAGAAGACAAAGAAGAAGAAGAGGCTCAAAAAGGCAAAAAGCGTGACAAGGATGATGGTTCCGGCGCAGGTGGGGGTTATAAACGCGGCTATAAAGATAAGCCAATGAAAGATCTTCCCTTTCAAGAAAGCCTTCAAAAAAAGAATAAAACACTTTTGAAAGAACAAAAACGATCAGAACGAAAAGTCCAATTGCTTGAAAACAAAGTAAACAAGTATGGCACAGTCATTAAACAGCTTAAAGATAAGCTTAATGAAAGCAACTTAACAAATGCTAAGTTGCTTTATCAAAATCGCATTTTAAATAGCGTCTCCTTGAATGAGCGACAAAAAGATAAAATTGTCGAGGCTATCTCAAATGCAAATTCGGTTGAAGAAGCAAAATTAATTTTTGAAACTCTTCAAAGTGCGGTGGGTGTTTCCAAGAAGAAAAACTCTAGGAAGCTAGAATCACTGAACGAAGTTGTATCACGTAGCTCTTCAGCGTTTATTCCTCGTAAAGAGGTGAAAACTAGCTCAGATGCCTTTTCCGAAAGGATGAAGCGTTTAGCTGGATTAAAATAGAATAAACAAAGGAGATTAAAAAAATGTCTATTTTAGAAAAACTTACAGAGGGTGTCGTTAATCGCGACATGCGTAAGGAAGGTGCTGCTCTCCTCGATAAATGGGAGAAGACAGGTCTTCTTGAAGGTCTCTCTGATGACGCTACCAAAAATGGTATGGCACGTCTTCTAGAGAACCAAGCAAAGCAACTTCTTAAAGAGGCTGCTTCCACAATGAGCGGTGGCGATGTACAAGGTTTCGCTGCTGTTGCATTCCCTATTGTTCGCCGTGTATTCGGTGGATTAATTGCTAACGAACTTGTTAGCGTACAACCAATGAGTCTACCTAGTGGTCTCATTTTCTTCCTGGATTTCACTTTTGGTGGAACCGAAACTGATCCTACTGAAGATCGACTGGGATTTGCGGTAGATAGCTCCGTGTATGGCGGTGGCGTAGTCGGTGCCGAGCTTGTTGATGGTGTGAACTTGGCTGGTAATGATGGTACTTCCGCAGGTCAGTTTTATAACTTGACTAACGGTTATTCCTCACCAACAGCGTCCGCGTTGGCAACAACCACACCAGTAGTATCTGGTACTCTTGGTGACGGTGGTACGACTGCCAATAACAGTTCCACGGGCGGTTTCGCTGGTGGTTCTGATGGTTGGGGTAACATTACTGAAGATTACATCAATGAAGTGTTGGCATTTGATCCTGATTTGACTTCTGGTTCTACTTGGGCAATTGCCAATCAAGATTTTGGTGCTACCCAATTCAATTATGACAACCTTGCTGCTATTGAAGTTGTACCAGCCGCGGGCGAAGATGTTACGTTGATTCGCCGTCTCAGTAGACTTAGCTCTAGTGCTGATGGTGACACTCGTTCGTCTACGGTTGTCTCTTTGGTATATGTAAGTACAGGAAGTGCTATTCTCACTCGTACGAGTGCAGATGCTGCTACTTTGACTTATCCAATTACCGATGCCTTCTCTGGTTCTAATTCTACTAATATTGGATCGGTTATTGGTACAACCACTTGGGGTCTGGAAAACAACGCTAGTATTCCAGAAATTAACCTTAAGGTCGATTCGGTATCCGTCACGGCAATGACTAAAAAGCTCAAAGCCAAGTGGACACCGGAATTGGGTCAAGATCTTAATGCTTATCACAACTTGGATGCCGAGGTGGAGCTTACTTCACTTCTGTCTGAGCAGATTGCATTGGAGATTGATCGTGAGATCCTTGAAGATCTCGTCAAAGGCGCCACTGGCGCTGTATACTACTGGTCGCGTAGCCCTGGTCTCTTCGTAAACAAAGAGACTGGTGCTGAAGTTGGTGCTAGCGCAGCTGCACCGGACTTCACGGGTACGGTTTCTGAGTGGTATGAGACCCTTGGTGAGACGATCAATGATGTGTCGGCACAAATCCATCGTAAAACATTGCGTGGGGGTGCTAACTTCATTGTTACTTCACCAGAGATCGCTAATGTTCTTGAGTTTACTGCTGGCTTCCGCGCTAACGTCACTGCTGACGATAATAAGGGAACGGCTGGTACTCAACAAGTTGGTACTATTAGCAAGCGTTATGAGGTCTATGTTGATCCTTATTTCCCACGTAATGTTGTATTAGTGGGTCGCAAAGGCAACAGCTTCCTAGAGAGCGGTTATGTGTATGCTCCTTATGTTCCACTGCAAGTCACTCCTACCATCTTTGGTACAGAGGACTTCGTGCCACGTAAGGGTGTCATGACCCGCTATGCCAAGAAGATGGTTCGTCCGGACATGTACGGTCTAGTCATCGTTCGTGGTCTTCTAGGCGAGAGTGGTTCCTAAGCTAAGCTGACTTAGAATAAAAACTATAGCCCCGTACTTCTTTTGAGGTGCGGGGTTTTTTATTTCCAACGATTTCAAAAGGATAAAATAAACTTTTTTTTCTTCTCTAAAACGACTTACCGCAGCGGTTTTATCTCACTATTTAACATACCCATGTTTCTAACATGAATATAAATGGTGTATAACCAAGGGAGGGTTTTAAAATGGGTGGAAAAAGAGTAGGTCTTGCGAGAACGCAAGCTTTATTACAAAAATTAAAAAGAGAAATAGATATGGAAGGTACTATGTGGGGGGGTCAATCCTCCACCGCAGGTCCCGGTTTGCAATCGGGAAGCGTAGCAGCACCTGTAACACGAGTAACCAACATTGGAGGTCAAGTTGTCACAACCATTCAATTAGATTTAGAAAATTTGAGCGGTAGTGCGGGTGGTCAAGGAGATATCATTGGAAATGCGGAAGCAAATGTGGCAGGGGATTCCCCGGCTTATTTATACCAACACAAGAATGATGTCAATGGCATCCTGTATAAAGTAGAGATTAGTTGTATTGAAACCATCACAGGTTCCGCTACAGCGGGAGTACCGGATTGGCCACAAAACTTAGATTTTGATATAAGTGGAAGTACTTTGGGTAGCTATGGGCATGGCGAGGTCCCAGCGGGTGATCCGTTTACTGTGTATGCAATGGGAGGAAACATTGCAGTCGGTCAAACTATTGCTGATCAGGCTGTCACTAGTAGTGATGATGCTTATATGTATCTTGTTAATGGTGCTGCGGGTTCGGCAGGCACTGGTAAATTTACCGCTGGTAAATTAGTAATTAGATTATTTGGTCATAAAGACTTTTAAGTTATAGCTTGAAGCGCCTCCTTTACAAATTGAAGGGGGCGTTTCTTTATATCCACACTATTTATTATAACTTTTAAGGAGATATTCCCATGGGAAAAAAGAGACGAATGATTGCGAAGCCTCATAAGTACGGCACCAAATACGCTAAACATCCAGCTATTGTGGCTTTAAAAAAAGAGACAGCAGCCGCACCCGTAGAAGAAGAAAAGGCAATTGCCGAACCGGAGCCCACACCGACTCCCACAGCGCAAACCAAAGAAACGTCAGGGGATACACCCACTAAAAAAACTTCAAAGAAAAAGAAATCTGTTTGGTCTAGAAAGAAAGAAGACTAATCTTGCTCTTTACTGTTCCCTCAACTATTTACTACGAGGAGAACTTGGTAGATGGCTTATCCAACACTAACACCCACATCACAAACTAGCGCAGTAGTTTTACCTTCAGGAAGTACGGCGGCAATTGCTTCTTCATCAGCCGCTTCATTTCCATTTTCGGTCTATACTACAGATCGCTATTTTCTTTCTGGGGCAGCTGATCAGGTTGCCTATACATATAGAAAACTTGGCGGTGATGTATTAGACATCGAACTTACCAAAGAACAAGTTTTTTCGGCTTATCAAGAAGCGGTGCTAGAATATTCTTATTTATTGAATATTCATCAAGCTAAAAATACATTAGGAGATTTATTGGGAGCTAAAACGGGCTCTTTTGACGAACTAGGACAACTTCAAAATACGGCTAGTCTTAAACAGGTGGCTTTGAAATTTCCTAAATTTACTTTTGAATATGTACGCCGCGTGGCTCAAGGATATTCGACGGAAGGGGGATTTGGCGGCGTAACTCCCATTTATTCCGCGAGTTTTACGACTACTGATGGAATACAAGATTATGACTTGCAGAGTATTATTTCTTCCTCTGCTGCCACCGACACAACAGCCCCTTATTATAATAAAATTGGAACGTCCCGAGTAAATGTCACTAAAGTATATTATAAGACGCCACAAGCCATGTGGCGCTTTTATGGGTATTACGGAGGGCTCAATACGGTAGGGGATTTGGCGAGTTACGGTCAATATGCTGATGATAGCACCTTTCAATTGGTCCCGGTGTGGCAAAATAAAGCCCAAGCGATGGCTTTTGAGGACGCTATTTATACCCGCAATAGTCAATACAGCTTTGAGATTAAAAATGACCAATTGCGTATCTTTCCTCAAAGTGTTCAGACTGGACCAAAAAAAATGTGGGTAGACTTTTTTGTAGCAGGGAATACCCCGTGGGAAAACGATACTGATGTGGATTACGGGGTTAATGGTATTAATAATATTAATGCATTGCCCTTTGAGAACACCCCCTATCAAAATATCAATTCCATTGGTAAACAATGGATTAGACGCTTTGCACTCGCGCTAGCGAAAGAAATGCTAGGCAACATTCGTTCTAAATTCACCACCATCCCTATCCCCGGTGAGAGTGTAACCTTAGACGGTCCTGCCTTAATAAGTCAAGGACAAGGTGACCAAGAAAAACTTCGCGAAGAGTTAAAAACGATTTTAGATGAGCTTACTTATACCAAAGTTGCTCAAAGTGATGTAGAGCTATCCGATGCTGTAAATAGTGTGGAAAAACGGGTGCCTATGTTGATATATCCAGGATGACCTAGAAAATGTCTCATGATGATAAAAACAAATGGTCTCAACCCACACAACCTCCTCCTCCCCTCTTTTTAGGAGAAAAAGAACGTAATCTAGTTAAACAAGTGAATGATGAGCTTATTGAGCGCGTCATAGGACAAGGCATCTTTTATTACCCCATTAGCATGGAACATACGGACTTTCACCCAATTTATGGAGAAGCTATTGAAAAATCATTTTTAGCCCCAGTTCGAGTTTACGCTTTAATTGTATGGGAGGGAATAGAAACGCAAACCACTAATTTAGGAATAGATAAACGCTCCTCCATCATTATTCATTTTCACAAAAGACGCTTGACGGAAGATCAGGATTTATTTGTCCGTGAAGGAGACTTTGTGAAATATGGGGACACCTATTATGAAATAGTGCAGCTAAACGAACCACGGCGTATTTTTGGACAAGTCGACCATAAAATGGAAATAGAAGCAAAATGTATTAAAGCACGGGAGGGAACCTTTAATGCCAAGTGATGATCAATATAAAGGCGTTAAAGACGGCGCTAAGAACATTAAAGTAGAAGAGTTTGCGCCTTCCAGTTTAGAAACTATTGATGCAGCTTTTTATAATTTTGTGGATGAACAAATGAACAGCTTTGCTACTACCAATGAAGGATGGAAAAAAACCCCCGTAGTGTGGGTCACCTCCGAAAGATCATTTTTAGCTAAAAACAATAAAGACTTGTTTGATGCTGATGGCACCCTTATTCTTCCCCTTATTTCTATTGAAAAAAGCACCATGCAAAAAAGCTTGACGCGAAAAGGGCGCTATTACGGTTTATCGGGAGATTTACTGGAGAAAAACCATTTTGGTAGAATAACCTTGGCGCGCAAAATTGTAGAAGATAAAACTAATAACTTTACCGTTGCGGATAATCGAAAAAAATATGGGGACGTCACCAACACTCCCAATCGTCAAAGTTATTATCCCAAAAAAATCAACAACAAGGTGGTGTATGAAACATTGAGTATGCCGATGCCCATTTACGTCGATATTAATTATACCGTGACAATAAGAACTGATTATGTTCAACACATGAATCAATTACTTTCACCGTTTATAACATTGGGAGGGGGCATCAGCGCTTTTGTGATAGAGAACGACGGACACCGTTATGAAACGTTTTTGCAAGAAGATCTCACACAGGAGAACAACATTGCCAATATGGGTACCGATGAGCGCACTTACCAGACCAATTTATCCTTTGAAGTCTTAGGTTATATTATTGGTGAAGGTCCCAATGGGGACCGTCCCAAAATCATCCGTCGCCAGAACGCCGTAGAAGTAAAGATCGGTCGCGAACGAGTAATTGTGGGCGCCATTCCGGAATATGGAAGGGGCAAATCTAAATATAGGGATTAAATAAGGGTTTTCCAAAAGTCATTTACTAATTAATAAGAGAAACTTGAATAACCCACAAGGAGATAATTAATATGCCAGCAAAAGAGTTTAAGTTTATTTCCCCTGGAGTTTTTGTCAATGAGATTGATAATTCTCAATTGACCAGCACCCCAGAAGGAATAGGACCGGCTATTATTGGTCGGGCACAGAAAGGACCAGCATTGGTTCCGACTCAGGTAAATTCTTTTCAAGAATTTGTACAAGTATTTGGAGCACCCGTCGCGGGCAACACCAATGATGATATATCGCGAAATGGAAACTCTATTGGAGCTACCTATGGGGCATATGCCGCCCAAGCATGGCTGCGCAATAACGCTCCTTTAACCTTTGTTAGATTAGTGGGTCAAGGTCAATCGGGTGCTACCCCTGGCGCTGGCGCTGCAGCCAACAATGGCGGCGTGGCTGGGTGGAAAACCACAGCTACCGACCCCGCCCGCGTGGCTACCGCTGCTGGATCTTCCGGTGGTGCATGGGGTCTTTGGGTAATACAATCCGGCTCCGAAACTCAACCTACGGGAACGTTAGGGGCTATCTTCTATATGAATACCGGCTCTCTAGCACTAAGTGGTACTGTAGCTTCCGGAAGTAATGAGGCTCCTGGCGCTCTGACTACCAACGAGGGGCTTCAAGCTCATGCATCTCGAACGAATACCTATATCAAAGCGGCAGCTGCTGGAACCTGGAAAGCCGAAGTTATTGGCGCGGCTGATGGCGCCGGAAGTGCGACTACTAGCGTCTCTACAAAGTTTAATTTTGATGCTAGTTCTCAGCATTTCATTAGAAACGTTTTTAACACTAATCCAACGTTGGCGAACGATTCATCAGACTCTCCTACTCCTGCTGCTTCTCAAGTGGATTATTGGTTGGGAGAAACGTTTGAAGATGAGGTAAATAATCTTTTAGGAACCAGCGCCACTCACCAATATGCGTTCATAGCCCCCTTAGACAGCGGCTCTATGAACGGAGGTGATGTAAAGCGTAACTATGCTGATCCTAAGACTGGATGGTTCTTCTCGCAAGATCTTACGAGCAATACAGGTTCTTATCTCGCAAGCAACATGCAACGTCTTTTCCGTATTGTCGGACTAAACACTGGACGGTGGGCATCACGCAATCTTAAAATTTCTATTGCCGATCTCAAAGCCTCCCCTAGTGATTTTGACGCTTATGGAACCTTTTCCGTATTGGTAAGAGCCATGGATGATACGGACAATCGTCCCAAAATTATTGAACAGTATAATAACTGCAACCTCAACCCCCAGTCAGAAAATTATGTCGCTCGCAAAATTGGGGATAAATATAGAGTGTGGCAGGATGATGACAGACGCTATGTAGAATATGGCAACCACGACACCAATTCCGACTACATTCGTGTGGAAATGAACACCGCGGTAGATGAGGCTACTACAGATCCTCAACTTTTACCTTTTGGTGTGTTTGGACCACCGATTTTCAAGCCTTTCAAAGCGGATAGTGCGATCAATACAAATAACCAGACATTGGTTACGGGCGGCATAGACTATGCTACGCCTGCAGCTGCAGCATGGACGGTAGGAACCGTTGTGAGTGGTAACACCGCGCGAGCTTACGACAGTGGCTTGAGCCTGACATTCCAGTTCCCTACATTACGTTTGCGCCACTCCGCATCCGAAGGATCTCCTACAGATCCTCGCAATGTATATTTTGGTGTAGATACAACATTCAACCGCTCTGGGAAGCCCTCCCTTACCATTGGAGGATATACAGGACCTAAACCCGCAGCCATCAGTGATGCGAACATGTGGGGTCCCGGTACCGCGCTTCCGAGTAATCTAAAATATTCTTATGTGTTTACCTTGGATGATATTGTCAACACCGACAAGGTTAATTCGGGTAACGAACTGACTGGAACTAATGTTTATACATCAGGCTCCCGTCATGATAGCGCATTGCGCAACGGTCTTACTTATGTAAATGCTGGCTCCGGTTCATGGAAAAACGTGATTGATGTGGGAGCCAATCAATTTACTACGGTGTTGGCTGGCGGTTTTGACGGCTTAAATATTAAAGAAGCCGATCCTTTCCGGAATACTCAATGGGATGGTACAGATACCGAACTTACAAGTTATACTTTCAATTCGGTAAAAGTCGCCATTGATAGCCTGAGAGACCCTGAAAATGTGGAGTTTGATTTGTGTTCAATGCCGGGACTCACGGATTACACCTTGTCACGCAACATTGTAGACATGTGCACAGATCGCGGAGATGCTCTGGCGGTGATTGACCTCAAAGGTGGTTATGAGCCTCCCACAGAAACTTCTAACGCTATTGCCCAACGCATTGGTAGTGTAGACACGACCATCAATAATGCGAAGCAGAACTTACAAATCAATTCAAGTTTTGCGTGCGCTTATTATCCTTGGGTGCAGATCAAAGACACCATCAATGGCGCCGTCTTGTGGGTGCCACCCTCAGTTGCAGCCATTGGGGCGATGTCTTATGGTCAAAAAGCACAAGCTTTATGGTTTGCACCGGCAGGCTTTACTCGCGGTGGACTTTCGGCTAACAATGCCGCGGGCGTTCCCGTGGTGGGCGTACGCCAACGTCTTGTCTCAAAGGATCGTGACAAGCTATACGATGCAAACATTAACCCCATTGCACAATTTCCCGCAGAAGGTATTGTGATTTTTGGACAGAAAACCTTACAAATGACTCCTTCTGCCTTAGATAGAATCAATGTGCGTCGTTTGTTGATTTTCCTCAAGCGACAGATTTCTAAAATTGCGGCTACATTGCTCTTTGATCAAAACGTGGAGACCACGTGGAATCGCTTCCGCGGTCGTGTGGGACCATTGCTGGCTGATGTGAAAGCCGGTCTCGGTCTGGAAGACTATAAATTAGTTCTGGATGACACCACTACCACTCCCGATTTGATTGATAGAAATATTATGTACGCACAAATTTTCCTTAAGCCTGCGCGTTCCATTGAGTTTATTGCAATTGATTTTGTAATAACAGATTCTGGCGCTGCATTTGAGGATTAAAATATAGCCCGACTATTTATTATAACGAATGAGGAGACACAAATAAATGGCATTCTGGACATCAAATCAAGTAGAACCTAAAAGAGCATTTCGTTTCTTAATGGACATTGTTCCAGTGAACGAATTGAATACTATTTCTTCATGGTTTATTAAAACCGCGAAGAAACCCACCTTTCAAATGGATGGTCAAGGGGAAGTAAAATACATTCAACATACTTTCAAGTATCCCGGACGTATTACTTGGCAACCAATTGATGTAACGTTAGTAGATCCAGCTACTCCTGATGCTTCAGCCATTTTAATGAATATTCTCCGTGCATCGGGTTATACGGCTCCTACCACACCTAATGCGGCTAAGCTTTCCATTTCTAAGTTTACTGCTAATCAAGCGATGGGATCAATCTATCTTCGTCAAATTGATGCGCGAGGTAAGGTTATTGAAGAGTGGAAATTGTGGAACCCGTTTATCACCCAGGTTGATTTTGGACAACTGGGGTATGATAGTGATGATTTGGTGGAATACACTTTATCACTAGATTATGATTATGCGACTCTTAAGACTTTCCCCCAGGAAGTCAATGCCAACGTAACTCATAACGAATAACCTCTAAGGATAAATTATGGCAGATGCGCGCTTTTGGAGTAGTAATCGTGTAGAGCCCAAGCGATCTTATCGTTGGTGGGGCTTGATCGATCTCACGGGTCCCACAGCAGGGGAATTTGGTCCTCCCGTTTTCAATGTAAAAAGTTTTACTAAACCTAAAATCAACTTGGATAGTGAAAAGGTTATTAACAATTTTACCTCTCAAACACGAATTATAACTAAAAATTATACCTGGGACAACTGTACCATTGTGTTTCATGACATGGAGACGGGCTACAATGCCTCCGATAAGGTCTATGGGTGGCTTACGTCTATGGGATATCAGCCCGTACAGAATGCTAAATCGTTGAGTAAGTTTTTTACCAATATTCAAAACAACACTTTTAATTTAAAATTAGCGCATTTAGATAGCCAAGGAAGGGTGACGGAGAGTTGGAACTTTATCGAACCGCAGCCCGTATCTATAGATTTTGGAGGGGACTTATCTTATGACACTGATGAAAGCCTCACTGTGTCCATGGAAATAACTTACGTCGCAGCCGAATATCAAAAGAAATTTTAAAAAAACTTATAACTTAAAAAGAAGATTACAATAATATACTATAAACAGAATATGGAGGAAGTATGAGAAATAATCAAGATAGATTAGGAGTAGAACCTTCTAATAACTTGCAACCCGCAGTCGATCCGATACCCGAGGTACCCGTCACATCTCAAGCGATGCAATTTGTGGTGCCCACCGAATTGGTCGACCTGCCGAGCCGGGGACTTTTTTATGACGAGGGGCATCCTTTGCATAATGTATCAACCGTGGAAATTCGTCATATGACCACCAAGGAAGAGGATATTTTAACCAATCAATCCTTTATAAAAAATGGGAGTGTAATTGATCGTCTGCTGCAGTCGGTTTTGGTGACTCCCGGCGTTAAAGTGGGGGATCTCTTGGTAGGGGATAAAAACGCCCTTACAGTAGCATGTCGCATGTATGGCTATGGTGAAGAATATGAAACTAAATATACGTGCCCGTCTTGTTCTACTAATCAAGAGCATGTATTTAACTTGGCTGAGATTACCCATACAAATTTTGCGGATAATGCCCAAGAATATGATGCAGAAATTGATTATTCTCGTGGCACCATCGTTCTCCCTATTCCTCGTACAAAAACCCGTTTGGAGTTGAAAATTCTCAAAGATGATAGTACTTTTAAGAGTAAGGGTAAAACAAAGAAGCAGTCTCGCTTTTCCATCGCCGCGCATTATGAAAAGATTATAGTTTCGGTTAATGGAAATTCAGATCGTCAATATGTGCGCTCCTATATCAATTCGATGTCCGCTTTAGATAGTCGTTATTTGCGGAGTGTGTACTCAAAAATAGTCCCTGGAATTGACTTTGCGTGCACTTTTGAATGTAGCTCGTGCGACTATGAGAGTGAAGTGGAGGTTCCGCTTACGGCGGAGTTTTTTTGGCCTAAATCCTGATTATCTTAAGTCTGTTTACGAGCAGTTTTTTTATATGAAATATTATGGGGGATGGAGTTTGTTTGAGCTTTATAGTCTTCCCATTGGATTGAGAAATTGGTATTTTGAGTTATTAGGGGACCACAAAGCCAAAGAAAAAGAAGAAGCGGAAAAAGCTAGCAAAAAAAATAACTCTCGTGGTCCTTCCCGTTTTTAATCAACAAAACTATTTATTTATATGAAAGAAAGAATCATTATTGATTTAGAAGAAGCAAAGCTTTTACAGGAAGGTCCCACCTTACGTAAGTTTGGAGCCAAAGTAAAACAAATGCTGTTTAGCATGTTTCATGCCCCAGGGGAAAACTTTAGTACCTTTTTCGTCAAAGGGCGCCGTCCCGATGTAATGGCATTTGGACATGTATTGGCTACCGAAAAGAAATATATGGATTCCTACCTTAAACATGGGTTGAATGACCCGAATGTACTTCAAAATCGCTATAGGCTAGATCGCGCAGTACAAAAATTCGAACAAGACACAGGTATTAAATGGCCATTTAAATAAGGAACTAACCCATGGCTGATGAAACTCTGACCCCCGATGATATTAAACTTCTAAAAGAATGGCAAAAACTTGCCGCAGATGCGCGCGAAGATTGGTCCCAGATTCTTGCGGAAACTGATGGGGTAGAGCAGCGTCTCCAAGACATCTTAGGCTCCCAGTTGGAATTTGCCAGTCAAAATGATAAACACTTAGTTTATCTTGAAGAAATGCGACGATTGGAACTTCAACACATCGCCCAACGCAAGAAAGATCTCGCCGAGAAAATAAAAAACGAACAGATCATCATTAATCAACTTGCGGAACGAATAAAACAACAACGCGCTAACAACCAAGCGGTCTCCGACGTTCTTCTCAAAGAAAAGAAAAACGCCCAGGCACGACGTAACCGGGCTAAAAAGAAACAGCAAGAACTTAACGCTGAAGCAAAAGCTTTAGATAAACAACTCAAACAAAAAGAAAAAATAAAAAAGATTGAAGATGAAGCCGAAGCCATCGCTGAAAATCAATTGACGCAAGTGACAGGCATGGTGACCCAAGCCCAAAGTCTGGGACAACTCTTAGCTAAAAACCTTGCCGAAGGAGAGGGCTTTGAAGAAACAATGGTGGGGATAAATAAGGCATTTGAAAAAATGTTTACTAAAGCTAATTTAGCGATGACCACCATGGGCAAAATGGAAGAATTGGGAGCCAGTTTTCAAGCGAATATGTTGGGCGCGGGCGGCGCTCTAATGCAATTTGCGGAAACCGATATTAGATTTGTGCGCGAGACGGGAGGACTCCAAACATTTGGAGCGGAAATGAAAAATCTTAAGTCCGATTTTCATGATTTGAATTTTACATTTGCTGAAACTGAACAAGCATATCAGGGGTTATTTGAGAATTCCCGCGCCTTTACGGTCGCCACCTCCCAACAGCGCAAGGTAATGGCGCAACAAGCAGCCACTCTGGAACGATTCGGTGTTTCTACTACTACCTTCGCTCAGGCAGTAGATGGACTAAATAAAACGTTTGGGGAGACCCCTGCCGAAGTAAAGACCACGACGAGTCAACTCACTAAATTTGCACGTGCCCTTGGGGTTGGACCTAATAAAATGCTCAGCGATTTTAACCAAAATTTAGATTTGGTTGCGAAGTATGGTAAAGAAAAAGGGGTGGAAGTTTTTAAAGCATTAGCCACGACGGCTCATAAAACCGGAATTGAATTCAAGGATCTTTTAGGGATTACCGAGCAATTTAATACTTTCGAAAGTGCCGCTGATGCTGCCTCACAATTGAATTTTGTTTTAGGTGGTCCCATGCTTAATTCTGTGGAAATGCTCAAGGCGAGTGATGAAGAGCGTATACAAATGCTGAAAGACTCAATGGCAGCAAGCGGCAAAGCCTTTGCGGACATGGGACGCTTTGAAAAAGAATTGATGGCAAAAACTTTAGGGGTGGATGTAGCGGTAGCTCAAAAACTCTTTAGTGATGACAATATCAATAGTATTGAAGACGCCACAAAAGCTATTCAAGATCAAGCTAACGGTATGGGAGATTTAGGCGCTGAAGCCGCGGCAAATACCACTCTCGCTGAAAAAGAACGTTTAGCTCAAGAAGCTCAAATATTAACGATGCAAGGGCTAGCCGACACAATAAAAAGCGTCAATGAAGCTATTTTAGACTTGCAGCGATTTTTTGCTCCGGTGGGAGTAGTTTTAGGGGGAATTGCGACTGTGGCGCAGGTAGCAATTTCTGGTGTGGCTCTGTTTGGTGCAACGGCGGCAAAAGCTGCCCTTACCGCAGGGGTTGCTCTCGGAGGAATAACGGTTCCCTTTTTGGCAATAGGCGCAGCCATCGTCGCAGTGGGCGCACTGTTCGCTGTATTTTGGGATGATATTACCGCTGGCGTTAGTGCATTTCTGGGCTGGTTTGACAATATTTTGGGAAGTATATGGGGAATGGTGACGAACGTAGGAAGCGCAATCTCGAGCTTCTTTGGCGGTATTATGGAGGGAATTAAAAACTTTTTCAAGCCGGGTATAAATTGGATTATCGAAAAACTAAATCTATTGAGTTTTGAAATACCTGATTGGGTACCGGTTATCGGAGGGCAAACCTGGGGGATTGATATTCCTCTTCTAGCACAGGGGACAACCAATTTTAAAGGTGGACCGGCAATTGTCGGTGAAAAGGGACCCGAAATGGTAACCTTGGGTCAAGGAACCAATGTCATTACAAATGAAAATGTGAGTAACATAATACAAACAAACACAGAAGTGGCAGCTGCAGCTAGCGCCCGCGCTCCCACCCAACAGGAAATAAACATTACTCTGGAACTCGATGGAGATGTGTTAGCTCGACACGCAGCCAAAACGGCAACCGATGTACTTAAGAGTACTTTTGCCTTTAATCGGAGTACAGGGGGATGATAAATAATAATGGAGTATATATACTTGTATGAGTGATATTACTACGGTAACAATTGTAGCTATGCATCTTCAAAAAGCAATTAAGTTTGAATGTATTGATCTGGAAGTGAGCCAGCAGTTTAGCCCGAAATGGCAAACTGAAAGTGTGTATGGCAAAATGGACCCTTTAGCTAATTTTACTCACACTGAGAGAACAGCCAAGGTCAAAATGGTCTTGTTTGGAAAAAACGTAGAGCAAGCCAAGCACCTTCAACAAAATGTTGATCAACTTCTTAAATATCAATATCCCAAATACAAAGGAGGGGATGGAGGAGCCGTATTACAGTCTCCACCGTTTTTCCAAGTCAAAGTCCTTCAAAACAAACTCTATAGCCAAATGAAGGGATTTTTTACGGATCTCACCGTTACCCCTGGGTCCCAAGAGGAAGTAGTCCCATTAGTCGATAATAGTAATCTGTTTTATGAAAGAAAATACACGATTGATTTTTCTATGACACTTCTACATTCCGGGGTGGTCGGTTGGATGGGTGCGATGGGACCGGGAGGAGCAGATCCTTTCATTTTTACAGCCCAGACGGACCCCGGAGCGGAAGCTGGAAAAGCCATGACCAAACAAGTGATGGATTTTGTGGGGGGACTGGGAGATAAAATGAAAAGCGGGATAAAAAGCGCGCTCAATATCAGTCGTTCAACGCGCGCCGAGGTAAAATCCAAGTTTAACAAAACTAAAGTGCCTATCCAAGACAAATAACGACTATCTTAAGGGGAAAATAAATGGCAATTTCACGCTATCGCAATACCAAAATCTTATTCAACGGCGCCGAAGAATATCAGGAGATCTTAGACAAACGCGGAGTGAGCGACATTATGCAATACTCTTTTGATCGACTCACACCCTTGACCTATGACAATTTAGAAGGCGTTACTATCGAAACTGAGGTATGGTCACCCGCGAGTAGGTTTTACAAACTGGCTCATAAATATTATGGAGATTCGCGCTATTGGTGGATTATTGCGTACTTCAACGGCACCCCTTTAGAGACAGATTTGACCCGCGGACAAGATGTGTTTATTCCCGTACCGCTGGACATGGTATTAGCTGCCTTGGAGATCTAAGAAAATGACAGTTAAAAAATCCAAACTGGGGACAGACAAAAAAGTTATTGAAAGCAAAACATCTGGACAGGATGCTTCCACAGATCCTCAAGCTACAGATGGAAATGTAGAGTTCAATGATCAGATGTTTTTAGTGGATATGTACACCACCCAAGGGGGCAATAAAACCCTTTTCCCTGGCAATGCCCTCGTTAATGAAGCTACCGTCGTTGACCATCAAGGTTCTTCCGCTAATCAATTTTTAGAGCTTTCTTCTGAGTATTCTTTTCGCTGGCTTCATGAAATTACCCCTCTTGAGTATGCTCAATTGACTCCTCGCATCATTTTAAGCTTGGTGTCGGTAGGAAATGACACCGAAGTTCGCCTTCCGTTGGTTGTCAACTCAAACATTGAAGAAGCTTTAAGTAGTCCTAATTGGTACACAACTAAAACGATGGGCGTGAAGTCTCTTACTATGGATTTGGATGGAAATACCAATCCGGTAAGTGGTAAAATGTACAATATAAAACTTAAATTAGTTTTTGATTCCGCTAATACCTTTTTTGAAGGTAAAACAGGAGGACTCACTTATGCTGAAATTTTTCGTTCCTATGGAGAAGCGGGGACAGCTAAAGCGGGAAGAAAAACTAAATTGTCTATAGGATACACTGGTCCCCCGGAGCTTCTCCAGAAATACGCTCTCGATGATGATAATCAAAATTTTACGGCTTATGTAGATTTAGTTTCTAGTGAAATTACAATAAAAGAAAATCTCAAAGTAGAAGTAGATGTGCGATATCGTGGTTACGAAGAGTCTCTTCTAAACACCAGTCTTTTGTATGATTGGCTTAAGGTGGAGGTCCAAGAGGGAAAAAACGAACGTCTAGACGAGGAGTTAAAAAATGCTACTAATCGCATTCTGGAATTACAAACTAATCAACAAAATCAAAAAAAAGCATTAGGAAAAGGACTCCAAAAAAGCATTGCCGACGCTGGTACGAAGTGGATAAACAACAGTCTCAAAGATCCTAAAACTTCTGCTGATGAACTTTACAGAGCCGCCGAAGCCATGGGCGTGGCAACCAAAAAAGTGGAAAGCCTTAAACATAAAAAAGGAAAAAGCAAATCCAAGAAAGTTGAGGTGATAAAAACTCCTTCTGAGGTTCAAGCCGCAATGGAAAAAAAGATCTATCAAACAGCACAGAAGGGAGGAGAAATTCCTCAAAAAGCAAAGAAGTTTGTAGAAACGTGGTATGGCGACGCTGCCAAAGCAGCAGCGAAGATTGCCGAAAGTAGTCAGAAGAGTGCCACTGACATTGCCCAAGCTAAAATTGACCAAGCAACGGCTAAAAGGACGCTGGAAGCAAGTATGCAAAATGTAAGGATGCAAGCACTGAAATTGGCTTTGGAGGAAAGTGTTTATGATCCCCAAGGAGCGTATTTTCACCGCATTGAACTCACCAGTGAACAGATTACTAATTATGTCAATAGCTTACGCATGGACAACAGCCTAATGTTTAACAATATCACTCCCAAGCACGGAGTGGTCGGAAGTACATCAGCCCAGTTTAAAGATCCCAATGCCCAGAGACCCAATCAACCTAACGGAGTAGATAACGAGACCGCTATTAAAGAGTATGCGCGAAAGAAGAAAGAATTGGTGAAAAGCGCGGAAATGAAAAAACAATTATCCCAACAAGCTCAACTAGCGAAGAAATTAGCGGCTAATAAAGCCGCCATTGCCAAATTAGGTACTCCTCCCAAACCCAATGCTGATGGAAGTATGACTATGGGTGACCTTCAGGCAGACATGAAACGCACCGCCCTCCTGAAAGAGCAAGGACAATTACGACGGAGCAGCGAAGTAATTGAAAAAGAAATAGGAAAATTATATGAAAAGGCGAAGGTGTTTGAGGAAGAGGGAAAAGTGCACAAGGTGGAAAAAGGGCAAAATGCGGTGGTAGGAAGTGCAGAGCAATTGACTGAAGCCTTAGCTAATTTTAAATTTATTGAATATATCTACTTGGGTGATTTAATTGCTTTATTGATGTCGCGCATTATCAAGCGGGCACCCGGTCCCACTGAACAAAAACTGGCTAAACGGACGCGCATCTTGTTAACGAAATTTAATTTTCAAGTACTCAATCAACTCAAAGAACAGTCCATGTATTATACTCCCATTTCTTCCTTAGCGTTTATGAAAATTATTTCGGATAAACTTTATGGTACTCACAAAAACACTTATACAATTTTTGAAGTTATAAAAGACATGGCACGTTTGATTAGTTTAGCCCAGCAACGTCGCGCCAAACTTTTAGGAACCACAAAAAAAGGAAATAACTTCTCTCTTTCTTATATTCCTTACCCACTCAAGCATGTAGGAGGAAGCTATAAATTAGCCACTTTGTCCACTCCAGTCCCTAATCAACTTCATGGAATTTTAGTGACCGCCCACAATAATAAACAGGGCTTTAATAAGAAATTAGATTATACCATACAGGGGAATAAAAAGGCACGCATTCCTACTTTTTTAGTGGGAGGACAGGCAAAAGGTGCTCTTAAAAGTATATCCATGAAAGAAATCAACAACGAGGATATGAAAAAAGCGATTTTTGAAAAAATAAGTGCTAATAGTGCTAGTCCCGGAAAGGGGGGTGCGGGAACGATTCCGGCTTTATTTGAAACCACTATAAAGCTTTTAGGAACGTCTTTTTTTCACCTGGGAACATATTATTGCGTGTTGGCGCCTACTCTTACCAATCCCGCATGGATTTCACTGCAAGGATACTATAATGTAAAAAACATTTCTCATGAATATAATAATGGTGCCTATACTACCACCATCACGGGTCTTATTCAATCTCCGCGACCCGCTCAGGCTCAGGCATCTACACCCGCTCCGGTTAAGGTTCTTCCGGCATGGGCGGCATCTATGTGGGGGTCAAAGGACACTCCCAAGGTCACGAAAAAATAAAAACCTGAGTAATTATTAAAATGCCAAAAAAAATCAAATATCCCCCTTTGGGGCGCAACGGTCAAAAAACGGATTATTTATATTTTCAACGAGGAATGTACTATGATGATCCTTTTGATGATCTTTTTCCTCAAGGTGCGGATATTCCCACCCTCGTAGATACATGGTATGATAAAACTTTATATGGAAAAGTCGACACTTTTGGGCGATATGTCTTTCCTGACGATGACTACATTTACGGTATTCGCAATGGAGTGGAGGTAATGGATTTTGTAGCCGATGCTTATGAGGATTTGGTTTCTTTTGTGACCCTCGCGGCTACTCAAATTAAAACTTCCATGACGAGTGTCATTGACATTCAGGACCCCCAAAAGGGACATTTTGACTTGGTAGAAGAATATGGGCGCTATATGGAAAAATTGAATGATTCTTTTATTAATGGCTTTTTGTCTCCCAAGCAACGCAATAATATTACGAGCTTTAGCCAATATTATACTCACTACCTTGCCTATGCTGAAATGAACCTTGTGCAGCCTTATACTCTAGCGGGCTATTTAGCCTCCAATCGAACGCGGAATGCGTGTAGTGGACTGATTATAGAGTTTGGAAGTCATGACGGGCGTTATGGAAATGACAGTTATAAATGGGAAGAATTTTTACGCAAAGATTTTTTTGATGATTATTTAAAAATCACCGCCAAATTTGGATTTTATGTTGATAGAAACATACCCTGGGCTATTGTAGCCAATTTAGGCTCCCATCAAATGCAAGAGTACCTATATAACAATGGGTCTACTTCTCTAGAAGGCTTCTTTGGTGATAAGTATTTTCAAGCCGAATATATGAGTTATCTTTATTTTAAACAACAGATGTATAATTCTTATTTGAATTTCCTCATTCAACAGCCTTTAGTAGAAAAAGTTCATATTCTTAATTGCCCCCAGACTAATATCCTTACTTCTAAATTCAAAACGTCCCGAACGATTGAAGAACGCCAAAATGAATTCGTATGGCTTCCTAATGCGACTTTTGAGCAATTTGAAAACTTCTATCCGGAAAGATATTTTGTAAGAAAATACTTTGATTTACGACTACTCGAGAATAAGATATTCTTATCCCCGCGCCACTACAACAATAAATTGGATAAATTAATCCAGCTTGTTACCACTCAAGGGTTATATGAAGCTCTAGAGGCACTCGGAGGATATCTCCAACATGAAACTTCACGAAAAAATAGTTTGACTTTTAAAGAAAAAAGAAATAATATTAAATCCAAACGAAAAGACATACAACCGTCAGGATATTAATGATATTTCAAACTTTTGATGATAAAAACCAGTGTGTATTGTTTTATGAAGAGGGGGATTTTCATGAGGCTCTAGGGGAGAACTCCACGCATACATGGTCTTATGTGCCTTATTTGAAGGAAAAGGAAAATATTCTTTACGCGCAGTTATTTGTGGAAGGACAGAACTTAGAAAAGTATTTATCTCCTGCGTCGCTCCACGAATGGCACGGTCTTCAACATCAAATGAAAGCGTGTTTTGTAGCTACAGGCAAAGTGGGATTGAAAATTGACGAGCATTGCTTATATGATTTGCTACCTCCTCATCTTTTAAAAAAATGGGCAGAAATCAAAAATGAAGGATGCGAGAAGGTTTTTGCCACTCATAAACAACCTCTCCACTACGATCATCTTTTAAAAATTAATAAAATGGTCTCTCACATTAAAGAACAGCCCTTGAATTTGGACCTCTCCCAGCTTATTCGCATCACCGTACAAGATAAAAACATCTATAAGCTCATTACTGAAAACCCACCGTATATAAAATACAACATGTTTAATACCATAACGGGACGGTTAAGTACCGCACGGGGGTCATTTCCTGTGATGACATTAGCCAAAAAGTATCGCAATATTCTCATCCCCAATAATGATTGGTTGTTTGAAATGGATTATAATGCCTGCGAGTTGCGGGTAGCTTTGGCGCTTCTGAGTCAAGAACAGCCCGACGAAGATCTTCATGAGTGGAACCTTGAGAATGTCTTTCAACGTGCAAAATCTCGCGATAATGCTAAAAAACGCATTTTTTCTTGGCTTTATAACCCCAATAGTAAGGACGAGGCTATTAGTAAGGTTTACGACCGAGAAAAACTTAAAACTTTGTATTATAGGGATAACAAAGTACATACCCCTTTTGGACGTCAAATAGAATGCGAGGAGTATTATGCCGTCAACTATCTTATCCAATCTACCGCAGCGGATTTAGTATTTGAACAAATGTATAAAGTGTGGGAATACTTGCAGCATCCTCAGAGAAAAAGCTTTATTAAATTTTGCAATCATGATAGTGTAATGATTGATCTCCATAGTGAACAAGAATATGAATTTAATGAGATTAAAGAACTATTTAGTAATACCAGATTTGGAAAGTTCAAAGTAAATTGCCTCGGTGGTAAAAATTGGGCAGCAATGAAAGAATTGCATATCAAATGAGGAATATGTATGAAGATCACTAAGAGGAATAAATGCAGACCGTTATAGGTTTAGGTCAAGCAGGGTGTAGCATTGCTGACCACTTTAAACAATACCCACAATACAATATAATTAAATTAGATGTAGGATTGAGAAAAACCAAACACAGTTTTGGTTTAAAGCCCCAGGCATCTCCGGAGTTATATGAAAAAAACTTGCCGAGAGGTATAGTAAAATATTTACAAGAGGGGGTGATGTCACAAACTTTATTTATCACAAGCTGTGGAATGGTGTCTGGGGCTTCTTTATCCCTTCTATCTAAAATAAAAGACCGTAGTGAAATTACCCTAATGTATATAATTCCGGATTCTAGGGGGGTTGCCGGGGTTAAAAAACTTCAAAACAATTTACTCTTTAATGTTTTCCAAGAATATGCCCGTTCGGCACTCTTCAGGCGAATTTATTTACTTGACAATAAAAGATTATCTAATATAATAGGTCCCGTACCTATCTTAAAACGATGGAATACCATAAATAATTTAATTTCTTCGACGTATCACATGATCAATGTCTTCGAGCACACACAGCCGGTGTTGACCACCACCACTAGTCGTATTGACACGGCGCGCATTAGTACCTTGGGTGTACTCGATATGAAAAACAATGAAGAAAAGATGTTCTTTGAACTTGACATTCCAAGAGAAAAAAATTATTATTATGGAGTACCAAATAAACAACTAGAAGAAGATGAAAATCTCATGGAGGTGATACATCAAAACTTAAAAACAAACACTGAACATGATAAAATGAAAACAACTTATTCGGTTTATTCAACCGATTATGATAAGCCAATTGCTTATTGCGAAAAAAGCAGCACTTTGATACAAAAATTAGCATTCTAGAAAATCACTAGAATGACTTTAACCATAGAAAAATAAAGGAGAAAATTATGGGTATTGATATGAGTAAAATGCGTCAACGACAGGACGCGCTAAATAACGCAGGAAAGAAAAATAATAATTTTTGGAAGCCCCAAGAGGGGGAGCAAACTATTCGTTTGGTCTGTCCATCTGATGGCGATCCATTCAAGGATTATTTCTTTCATTATCTAGATAACGTGCCGGGATTTCTTTCACCAAAACGCAACTTTGGGGAAGATTGTCCTTTGGATACGTACGTACGTGCTTTGTGGAACGAAGGTTCCGAAGAGTCACGTCGTATGGCTAAAAAACTGAGCGCAAAACAACGCTTCTTTGCTCCCGTAGTTGTACGTGGGGAAGAGGATCAAGGCGTTCGTGTTTGGGGCTTTGGTAAGCGTGCTTATGAAACCCTTGTAGGGCTTGTGATGAACCCTGAGTATGGCGACATCACAGACCCAGAGTCAGGAACTGACTTAGTTGTAACCTACACTAAACCTGCAGGTGCATCTTTCCCTGAGACGAAGATTACTCCTCGTCGACGCAGTTCCGCGCTTTTAAAAGATACTGCTAAAGGAGCAGAGCTTCTAGAAAGCATTCCTGACTTTGATGAACTTTTTGCTTCATCTCGTAAAACAACTACGGAAGTACAGGATATTTTGGATAATTTTCTTAATGGCGACACCTCCAGCGGAGGAGCAGAGGTAACAACTGTTAACGCTAAAACTTCTAATTCAGTTGATCAGGCATTTTCCGAATTGCTTGGGGGCTAAATAATATACCGCAGGGAGGCACGGGTTCACAGGTGCCTCACTTATCATGAAAGGGGAAAAAATTGTTTATCACTGCAATAGAGTGTAAAGAATGTCAAGCGACGGTATACTCACGCGCTGCTCAAGATGTAAGAAGCTGCGTTTGTGGGAGAGTGACGGTGATGGGGGGACAAAAGTATTTTAAATATGAGGTATGTATGAACCCTGAATACGAAGTAAAAAAACTCACTGTTGATGCTACCGCTGAAGAACTATATTATGACTGGGAAGAGATGAATGATGAATTTGGGTTAATTGAAGGTACCCCTTCAACTAAAAATTACAAAGTATACAATCTTTAAGGAGAAAAAATGAAAACGTGTGAGACGTACAAAAAAGGCGAGAAAGACTTTCGTAAGAAGGTGCTTTCGATTTCTAAGCGCTTTAAGGGTAAGGGAGGAGGTCCCGAGAGTGAGAGTGGCATTGATGCCCACAAGGAAGATATCAAGGAGGGATATGTATGGTTTGGATCCGACAACAGTGATGTTACCAATCTTATATCCCGCAGTTATAAATACATCTTAGAGCTTCAAGATTATGGAGATTCAGTTATGATTAAAATGGATGCAAAAGGCTTTCGTAGTTGTTATCACGCCTTTAAGGTGGGGCGCTAGGATGTCTAAAAAAACAAAACCCGCCGGTCGTCTTTCTATTGATCAAATGCGCAAGCTTATTAATAAAAAAGCGGGACAGGAAGTGGCGGTAGATCTGGGAGATGACTCCAATCCGACGATTGTAAAAGAGTGGATTCCTACCGGCTCCCGGTGGCTTGACAGTGTAATATGTCGCGGAAAAGTAGCCGGTATTCCTGTAGGTAAAGTTACGGAAATTGCTGGACTGGAAGCTAGCGGTAAATCTTATATGGCAGCTCAAATTGCGGGCAATGCTCAAAACATGGGCATTGATGTGGTATACTTTGACTCTGAATCCGCTCTATCGTTTGACTTTATGCAGAAGGCAGGGTGCGATGCATCTAAAATTCTTTATGTTCAGGCAACATCCGTTGAATTTGTATTAGAAACCATTGAAGAACTATTGAAATCCACTGATAGTCAGTTTTTATTTATTTGGGACAGCTTAGCCTTAACTCCCGCGATTTCCGATATCGAAGGTGATTTTAACCCGCAGTCTTCCATGGCGGTAAAGGCACGCATTCTCGCGAAGGGAATGTCTAAACTTACTATCCCATTAGCAACGAGCCAATCTACATTTTTGGTACTTAATCAGTTAAAAACAAACATTACCCGCTCGCCTTCCGAGGTGCTTACAACCCCATATGTAACCCCCGGCGGTAAAGCAATGATATATGCATATTCTTTGCGCATATGGCTGACCCGACCCAAGGCAAAAGCTTCTTTTGTTACCGATGACAAAGGTTATAGGGTGGGCAATACGGTAAAGGTTAAGTTGGAAAAATCTCGTTTTGGCACTCAAGGACGACAGTGCCAATTTAAAATTTTATGGGGAGATGTTGTGGGAATAGCCGATGAAGAAAGTTGGTTTGATGCTATTCAAAGCTCCCCTCATTTGCAACGCTCCGGTGCATGGTATGAATTAAAATATACGGACGGGACGGGAGAAAAGTTCCAATCAGCACATTGGCTTAGTAAATTGGAGAATGCCAAATTTAAAACTAGGGTTTTGGAAGTGATGGATGAAGAGGTAGTATTAAAATTCCATGACCGCCAAGGAAATGCGGATCATTTTTATGATGAGGAAGAGAGCCAATCCAGCGCCGTTAAGTGAGTTGGTTAGTTTTTTGCACTTAATATAGTGCAGCGACCCCCTTACCCCCCTTTTTTACAAAAATATACAACAATGAGGACATATGACAACAACACCTGAAAGAGTAATGATTATAGACGGACTTAATTTATTTTTAAGAAGTTACATTGTCGTTCCTCAAATTGCTAAAAATGGTCAACCTATTGGGGGGACTGTGGGATTTATAAAATCCCTTCAAAAATTAATTCGCGAAATCAAACCCACGAAGGTTGTAGTCTGTTGGGACGGTCGAGGCGGGAGCCGCAAACGCAAACAACAGAACGCTAATTATAAGGAAGGTCGCGCCCCTATTCGCTTAAATAGGAATATCAAGGTATTATCCGAGCAAGAAGAAAAACAAAATAAAATTTGGCAAATGCATCGCTTAGTAGAATATCTAAATAACTTTCCGATAATCCAGTTACTCGCCGATGAAGTGGAAGCTGATGATATTATTTCTTATGTCTGTCGTTATTCTACTTTTAAAGGCGCCCAAAAAGTTATTGTTTCAAGTGATAAAGATTTCTTCCAGCTTTTGGATAGCACTACTATTCTTTATCGCCCTATCCAAAAAGTTCTTCTGACACGTAATGATGTGATTGAACAATACGGCATTCATCCTAATAACTTTGCCTTGGCACGTGCGATAGTGGGAGACAAATCGGATAATTTAGGAGGCGTGCCTGGGGTGGGATTGAAAACCGTTTCTAAGCGCTTTGCGTTTTTAAAAGAAGAGCGGGACGTTTTCCTCAAAGAAATAATTGAATTTTGCGACAATCAAGAAAGTACTTTAAAAGTTTATAAGGCGATAGTGGAAAATAAAAAACTAATTAAAGACAATTATAGCCTAATGCAGCTATATAGCCCTAGCTTATCTATCCAGACGCGACAGAGCGTTGATTGGATTTTGAAAGAATTTGAGTTTGGGTTTAACAAAACAGATACAAACATCATGATGATGACAGACGGCATTAGTGAAATTAACTGGTCTTCACTATATGAGGACTTTAACCGTATTCAAAGGGATAATAAATGATGAGTGTACTCGAGATAATTTTACTTACCATAACCGCCGCGCTAGTAACCCGGTGTGCGTTGAGTATGAAACAGTGTAATAAAAAATAATAATACTATTTATTGAGACCGCGGAGGCTCGTGCGATGGGATGGATAAAACCTATGGTGTTTGAAAATAGTAAAATTCCAGTGTGGCTTTCCTATTGCGCTCCCATAAATATCAATGCAGTGAGTTTTGGACCCTTCGTGTGGTGTCGGGGAAAGATTTCGCCCACCACGCGACGGCATGAAACTATTCACTTTTGGCAACAACTCGAAACACTCTTCCTACTTCAGTGGGTGCTTTATGGGTTGTTTTATCTCATAGGACGCTTTACTCACGGAAATTGGAAAACGGCATATTATCGTAACCCCTTTGAAGTGGAAGCTTATACAAATCAAGATGATAAAGAATATATAAAAAAGAGGAAATTTTGTAGCTGGGTTGAATATATAGGAGCACTAAAGAGGTGAAGTGTGTAGTGTTCGCACTTATCTTCTTGTTTTCCACTGCTGCGGTAGGGAAGCCTCCTGCAAGTGGGAAATCTAAATTTTATGATTTCTCCGAACAACTTATCGACGGGGAAATTCGCAAACCTACGGCGCTCTATACAGATGCCCGTCAGAAAGCGAAATTTGACCGTTTGCTGCGCCTGAAGAAAAGCTTTTTGCCCAAGCTTTTTGAAACTTCTCAAGATAAGATTTTTAAATAAAATAATTTAGTTTTTATCTTCAATGACTTATAGAAAATGGGATGACCTAAAGACATTTTGATTGACTTTTAGTACATCGTTATTTATAATTACTCTACCAACAATTGAAATCGAGGTATAATGGAAAATTTAGGCGTATTTGGAAAATCTTTCCAAGAAAATTTATGTAAACTTTTGGTTTACGACCGCTCGTTCTGTGAGCAAATGCAGGAGGTTCTCGAAGTAGGCTTTCTGGAACTTAAATACTTACAAGTTTTTACTCGTAAACTCTTTGAATATAAAGAGGAGTATAAAACTCACCCTACCAATGGAACCTTGAATTCTATTTTTAATACTGAATTGACGGTGGAAAATGATGTCATACAAAAACAAATAAATGATTATTTTGTACGCATTCAGGCTTTCCCCGAGGTAGAGGATTCCGAGTATGTAAAAAGTAAAAGCTTGGATTTCTGCAAAAAGCAAGTCTTGAAAAATGCGATGATGAAGTCAGTACCTCTCCTCAACAAGTGTTCTTTTGAAGAAATTGAAGGGCTAATCTCTGAAGCATTACGACTAGGAGCCGATAACAACTTTGGTTATGATTACATGAAAGATTTTGAGGCGCGTTTTGTGGAAAAATCACGCAATCCTGTTTCTACCAATTGGCACGAGATTGATAAAATCACTAAAGGTGGCTTAGGTACGGGGGAGTTGTGTGTGGTTGTCGCACCCACGGGTGCGGGAAAATCCCACGTGTTGGTACATTTGGGTGCGCAAGCTTTAAAACAAGGCAAAAACGTGGTTCATTTTACCCTGGAATTGGCAGATACTTCTGTTGCCCAGCGCTATGATGCCTGTCTTACCAATGTAAACCTCGACAACCTTAAAGAAGAAAAAGATCTTATTTATGAAAAAATCAAAGAAATTGATGGACAATTAATTATAAAAGAATACCCTACAAAATCGGCTAGTACAACTACCCTTAAGAATCACCTAGAAAAGATTAGACAAACTCAAATGGAAATAGACATGGTTATCGTGGACTATGGTGATTTGCTTCGTAGTACCACCACCAAAAGAAATTCCGAGAAAAGACATGAATTGGAATCCATTTACGAGGAACTACGGGGCATGGCGCAGGAGTTTGAATGTCCTATTGTTACCGCCTCTCAGACCAATCGTAGTGGGTTGAATGCGGAAGTTATCACTATGGAGTCTATTTCTGAAGCTTTTAATAAGTGCTTTGTGGCAGATTTGATTATTAGCCTTTCCCGCACTATTAAAGATAGAAATTGTAATATAGGGCGCATTTTTGTGGCTAAAAATAGAAATGGTCCCGATGGCATTATCTATTCCGTTTTTATGGACACGGGAACAGTTACTATCAAAGTGCTCGAGCAAGAGGATGTAGAAAAGATACAAAACAACGAACAAAAAAAGAAAAACCAAGAAGATATGACCATGGCGCGAAAAGTTTACAAACTAATGAAGGAGGCTCAAACATGACGCAGAAGCTAACGAATAAGATTTTATCTGATATTACGGTACATATGAAATATGCAAAATACTTGCCCACAAAAGAACGGCGAGAAACTTGGAAAGAATTAGTGGATCGCAACAAAAAAATGCATATTAAAAAATTTCCCCACCTTAAGGGGGAAATACAAAAGGCGTATACATACGTCTATGAGAAAAAAGTTCTCCCTTCTATGCGCTCTATGCAATTTGGGGGCAAGCCAATTGAAGTGGCGCCAAATCGTATTTTTAATTGTGCTTATATCCCCATTGATGATTGGCGTGCTTTCAGTGAAACGATGTTTTTGCTTTTGGGGGGTACCGGGGTAGGATACAGTGTGCAGTTTCATCATGTTACCAAACTCCCGGAAATTGTTAAGCCATCCAGCAAGCGAACCCGGCGTCATCTTATTGGGGATAGTATCGAGGGGTGGGCAGATGCGGTGAAAATATTGATGAAATCTTATTTCATCGGGGGATCCAAAATTCGTTTTGATTATAGTGATATTCGCCCCAAAGGCTCGCGCCTTTTAACTTCCGGAGGGAAAGCCCCTGGACCCCAGCCTCTTCGCGAATGTCTGGTTAAGTTAGAAGGTTTGTTGTCCCATAAGGAAGTGGGAGACAAGCTCACTCCCATCGAGGTTCATGATATGATTTGTTACATTGCTGATGCAGTACTAGCAGGTGGCATTCGGAGAGCCGCTCTCATTTCACTCTTTAGTGCGGGCGATGACGAGATGATTGCCGCTAAGACCGGGAATTGGTGGGAAAAAAATCCTCAACGGGGACGTGCAAATAATTCAGTGGTACTTATGCGCCATTTGATGGATAAAGAATATTTTATGGACTTGTGGGATCGCATTAAGGCATCCGGCGCAGGGGAGCCGGGATTTTATTTAACAAATGATAAAGATTGGGGTACCAATCCCTGTTGTGAAATTGGGCTGCGTCCCTATCAGTTTTGCAATCTCACCGAAATTAATGTGTCGGATGTTGATAGCCAAGAAGAGTATGAGGCTCGCGCTCGAGCCGCAGCCTTTATTGGAACTTTACAAGCTAGCTATACCGATTTTCACTATTTACGGGATATTTGGCGACGTAACACGGAGAAAGATGCCCTCATAGGGGTTTCGATGACTGGTATCGCTTCCGGGAAGGTTTTAGATTTAGATTTAGGCAGCGCGGGTACTGTAGTGAAGAAGGAAAACAAGCGCGTGGCAGCGCTGTTGGGAATTAATTCTGCGGCGCGCTCTACCTGCGTGAAGCCCGCGGGCACTACTAGTCTCACTCTAGGCACCTCGAGTGGTATTCATGCATGGCATAATAATTATTATATTCGGCGCTTACGAGTAGGCAAAAATGAGTCCATTTATAGATATTTAGCTCTGTATCATCCCGAGTTGGTAGAAGATGAATATTTTAGACCTCATGACACAGCTATTATTTCGGTTCCTCAGAAAGCTCCCGCGGGGGCTATTACGCGCAAAGAGAGCGCGATAGAACTCCTAAAACGAGTTAAAAAGATTAGCAGTGAATGGGTCAAAGCAGGGCATAGTAAAGGACAAAACACTCATAATGTCTCAGCGACGATATCTATTCGCGACACCGAATGGGATGAAGTAAGAGAATGGATGTGGAATAATAGAAAAATTTACAATGGACTTTCGGTCCTTCCCTATGATGGCGGTACTTATGTTCAAGCTCCCTTTGAAGATTGCACTGCGGAGGTGTACGAAGACCTCACAGCCCTCTTGACCGAAGTAGATCTTACCCAGGTAACTGAAATTGAAGATAACACTGACTTAAAAGGAGAACTCGCTTGCGCTGGCGGCGCCTGTGAGATTATTTAGCTTGACATTTTAAAAAAAATAATTTATATTACTTCAATAACATGACTTAAGGAGGAAAGAATGAGTCAACCTAATTTAACTGTACTCGACGGAGTGGTGGAAAATAATTCTACAAGTGATGAGGAAACTAAAGAAAACTATATTATTAATTATTTAAAATCCATGGTCGCCCTCGAAGAAGCAATGGAGCCCTATAAAGAACAAAAAAAGGAATTACGTGCTGAATATGTCGAAAACGGCTGGCTTTCCAAGGATGATATCTGGGCAGCAGTAAAAGCCTTCCGTCTTTACAAACAAGCCGCCGATTTGGATGAGCTAAATGATATGTTTGATTTGATTGAAAAGCAATTTGGTCCTACGGAGGGTGTATGAACTTCCACCCTAAAAACCGGTTTATTTTGGTAAGCGAAGTAACTCGTGACCCTAACGAACCGGAAATTAAACCTACGGTTCTCCTCCCAGAAGGCTATTCTATTAAAACTAATCCCTATGGGGTTTACAAAATACAACAACTTTCCGAGGACTGCACCAAGGTAAGTTTGCAAGATGTGGGGAAGCTGGTTATGGTAAATGATGCCATGGTAGAAACCGCTAGCTTGCCCCAAGGAGATTTTCTCTTGGTTTTGGAAAACCATGTCTATGGCATCTTACAGGAAGGATGAAAAAAACTTACAACAAAAGTCTGGAATTATATGACGATGGTATTGGGAAAGTAGAATATGTCGCTCATATGGGGGATGATCGGACGGTAGTTAATAGCGCTCGCGTATCTTTTGGAAAAGAAGTAAAGAGGATATCAGCGCGAGACAAAAAATTAATCAACTATCTGATTCGTCACAATCATACTAGTGTGTTTGAACACTGTAGTATAACCTTTCGCATAAAAGTCCCTTTATATATTCGTTCCCAACACCATCGTCATCGTACATGGTCTTACAATGAAATCAGCCGCCGGTATACTGAATATAATCTTGAGTTTTATGAGCCGGGTAAATTTCGTACTCAAAGCGACGAGAATCGCCAAGCCTCTCTAGACCACTATGTGGATCCTTTTTTACCTATTGCTAAGGGAGTAACAAACATCCATATAAAAGCCTCTATTCTGTTGGGGCATCACCATTCTAATGCTTTAGATCTCTACAACAGGATGATTCGTGGGGGTATTTGCCGTGAACAAGCACGGGGTGTCCTCCCTCAGAATCTCTATACCGAATATTATGCCACGTGCAATCTTTCTAATTTATATAAATTTATTGTTTTGAGGACACACCAAGGTGCTCAATGGGAGATTCAAAAACTGGCTGAAGCTATGTTGGAGATTGCAACCGATCTTTATCCTATCACCACAGCCGCTTTTATCAAGCACCTGAAAGATAAAGCGCCGGAAATGTCAATAAATTAGGCAATTTAGGTGATAAAGACACTACTTATAGAAGTGCAGGAGAAAACGTTATGATTAAAACTACACTGGTTTGTTTTGGAGCTTTAACCGTCATGGGGTCATCCTTCCACGAACCTCTTACTTGTATCCCCGTGATAGAGCACCACTATAGCGCTCCCTCGGCAGAGGCAACTCAGCGTCTCGAGCATATTAAAAAAACATTTTATAAGCCCCACAACGCACCTATTATTTCATCTACAGAAACCTACGCCGAAAAGGCTGTGTTGCTCGTAGAAGCCACACCGATATCGACCAAATAAATTGAGTTTAGATATTGCAATTGGAGGGAATTTAAGGGCACTACAGTACGCCAATCAATATAAAACTAAAATTATTTTAAATGCTCTTTCCTTTCCGATGCCTTTTACTCCCCTTTATACTCGCCAAGCGTGGGGTCTCTTGTACACCAAATTGATGCTGGCGGGACAAGTGGTGGGGGGAGATGGAGTTAAGGGTGTCCGAATCACGGAGGAAGGGATAGAGGTAGTGGGGGAATATAACATTGTGACCCGCGTGAAATATAAAAGTCTGTGGGTGTTTGACGACACGAATATTGTGGGACTGCCCCCTGTGGAAAAAGAAAATAACCACTATGAGGTGATAGATAAACTCCAAGCCATTTCGCTCGTCTCATCTCCCACACGCCACACCTTGACAACTGAGGATGTCCTTTTAAAGACCTTGCATGTTTGGAAAAAGACTCAGCGCTCGCCCATTGAAATATATGGAATATCTCAACTATCGGGAGATCAATTACAAGATTTTAATTATTCGGATACTATGGTAAAATTCAAAGCCGAGCACCTCTTGACGGAAAAAAACTTTGTGGGAAAATCCCGAGGAAACAACCAGCGTCTACCCATCGAGCTTCAAGTGTGCGAACGTAAAATTTTTAAAAAAATGGATTATTATAGCGACACTCCCCAGATAAAATTTTTTTATGGAAGAATATAACTCTGATATTAAAAGCCGCGCTAACTATAATTTAGCGGGAATTGTACCCGTTGCGGGACAACCATTAGATTTTGAAATGCCATGGCATGATTGTATGATGCCGGTGGGGCAAAATTTCTTAGCTGTAGAAAAAGCAGTCTTGGATTGTGCGGTGGCGGGGTGCGATACTATATGGCTCGTATGCCCTAAAGACATCCAGCCTCTGATACGATATCGCCTTGGGGACTGGATTATGGATCCTATTAAATACTTTACAGGGGTGAAGTTTGCTAAATATCCGGCACAATATGAGATTCCTATTTATTATTGTCCCGTAGAGCCGAAAGATGTAGGGAGGAGGGACTCTTTACCCTGGAGCATCATTACGGGGGCGCAATATGCATGGCGAGTAGGAGCTAAAATCAGTAGATATACTATTCCGGATAAATATTTTGTAGGATTTCCCTATGGAATGTTTTCCCCTTATTATATGAAAGATTGGCGCGCACGCATACGCAGTAATGAAAGCTTTGTAATTTCTCACCAAGGACATACTTATAAAGAGGGGGAGTTTCTTCCCTTTACTTTTAGTCCAGAAGAGTTTTTAGAAGTTAGAAAGAAATTTAGAAAAACTGAAACCCGAGGACACGATCATGACCGCGTACGCCTTCCCCCCGAGAAGCGCTATAGTGGAAGATATTTTACGCATGATTTCGTTTTTGGGGATATAGGGAGTGCCACACCCCATATCTTAGAACTCCCGTGGTATTATAATATTTCCAGTTGGAACAACTTGAAAAAGTGGCTAGCTAGCGAACACACTCTGGATAGACCTAAAGACATAATTTTGGCTTACAATGAATGGAATCCATTGGGAGGAAAAATAGATGAAGAATAACTTACCGCAATTTCGGGAAGATGCATTTTGGACAGCGATGCCCATGTGGAAAGATGTAGACTATAAGACCTTTATTGATCACCGATGGCAAGAAAAAAACGCCATCACTTCTCATAAAAAACTTCTCACTAGTATTCAAAGCCTTGTTAGCCCCCAGTTTTTGGAAGATGCGCAAAAGGGCTTTTTAAAAGCTCCCATGGCAGTGCGTATTTCTCCTTATCTTCTTTCTTTGATGAATTGGGAAAATCCCTATCACTGCCCTTTGCGCAAACAGTTCTTACCTCTCGCTTCTCAACTTCAAGCCGACCATCCTATGTTGAGATTTGATAGTCTCCATGAACAGGAAGATGCCCCCCTCAAAGGTCTTACTCATCGCTACCCAGATAAAGTGTTGTTTTTGGCGTTAGATACTTGTCCTGTTTATTGCCGCTTTTGTACGCGGGCTTATGCGGTGGGTAGTAATACGGCAGCAGCAGAAAAGATATCTATTAAAGCCACCAAAGAAAGATGGGCGCAAACTTTCACATATCTCGCAGAGCACCCGGAGGTGGAGGATGTGGTAATTTCCGGTGGCGATGCTTTTCGCCTTAAGGATACTCAAATAGATGACATCGCTAGTGAGCTTTTAAAGTTGGATCATATTCGTCGTTTCCGTTTCGCCACTAAAGGACCAGCGGTCATGCCAATGAAGATACTTACTGATGAAAAATGGATTGATGCTATAAGTTTTTGGAATGCACGTGCTAAGCAGCAGCACAAAGAACTAAGTATTCATACTCATTTCAACCATCCCGCGGAGATAACTAAAATTACGCAGCGGGCTATGAATCTTTTATTTATCCGGGGAATTAAAATTAGAAATCAGTCTGTCTTTCAGAAAGGGGTGAATGATAGTTCCTCGGTGATGTACCCTCTCATAAAAACACTCAGCTATATGAACGTTCAACCTTATTATGTTTATGTGCATGACCTCACTCAAGGAACCGAAGATATGAGAACTTCGGTAAAAAGCGCCATGACTGTGGAAAAAGAAGTGCGGGGGACCACTGCGGGCTTTAATACGCCTACTTTCGTCGTGGATGCCCCAGGTGGGGGAGGCAAGCGCGGCGTGCATTCCTGTGAATGGTACGACACTCGGACTGGAATTAGTGTGTGGAGATCACCAAGTGTTAAACCCGATCAACAGTTTCTTTATTTTGACCCTCTTCATTCCTTGGAAAAAAAATATCAAACTCTGTGGCAAAACCCCACCGAACAAAAAGCTATGATTGAGTGCGCCCTTGGTCACTCCCAATACTAAGAGTACTTGACAAAACAAAATAAAATATAGTATTATAACACCACGAATAAAGACAGGAGAAACAAGTATGAGGAAAACAAGTAGCATTCCTTTTGTGGGATTACATGCCCACAGCGGGGTTGGAAGTCCTTTTGACGGACTGGGATATCCTGGCGAGCATATGGAATTTGCCTTTGAGAACGGTAATGATGCACTTGCCTTAACAGATCACGGGAATATGAATGGATTTGCTTATCAAGTCCAACACGCCCAGAAAATGATGCAGGAAGGCAAAGATTTTAAGCCTATCTTTGGCGTAGAGGCTTATTTTCTACCCAGTGTAGAAGAATGGCGAGAACAGCTTGAAAAAGCTAAAGCAAACAAAAAAACCAAACGAACCATTGATAAGTCCCAATCGGGAACTACAATTGAAGATGAAGGCAACAAACGCCAAGTCAAAAACATTCTCAATCGTCGTCGGCATCTAATTTTATTAGCACAAAATCAAACTGGGCTAAACAACATCTTCAAAATGGTTTCCAAATCATATAGTCCAGAATATTTCTATCGTTTCCCGCGTATGGATTATGCTATGCTCAAAGAGCACAGCGAAGGAGTAATCGCTGCTTCGGCTTGTATGGGTGGCGTATATGCTGGAAACTATTGGGAAAACATGGAAGAGGGCGAAGAGGCTGTATTAGGGGCAATGCGTGAGACCACAGAAAAAATGCTTGATATTTTTGGAGATCGCTGGTATGGAGAACTGCAGTGGAATAAAGTTCCAGCGCAACATGAGCTTAACAAATTTATAATTCAAGTTTGCAAAGAATATGATGTTAAACTTATTTCCACTGCTGATAGTCATTACCCCAATCGGGATGCTTGGAAAGACCGCGAGTTATATAAACGCCTTGGGTGGCTCGGCAAGGGAATTCCTAAATGGGCAGAGGGCAACACCGATCTTCCAGCGGGTGTAGAAGAGATTGGGTATGAGCTTTTCCCAAAGAATGGAGATCAGATGTGGGAAGCTTATAAATCTTATTCAGAAAAGATAGGAGTGAAATATGATGATGAACTTATACGTGACTCTATTGTTAGAACACATCAAATCGCACATGAGCGAATTGAGAAATTTATGCCAGACAACACAGTTAGACTTCCAAGCTTTGTTGTCCCCGCTGGTCAAACTCCCGATAGAGCACTTGTCGCTGCTTGTGTGGATGGGATGCGAGAGTTTGGTCTAAAAGACAATCCAGAATATGTAGCACGTCTTAAGGAAGAACTAAACGTTATTAGCGAGCGTGGTTTCAGTAAATACTTTCTTACCATGAAGGCAGTTGCCGATAAAGCAGCTGACGTCCAACTTACCGGCGCAGGACGAGGTTCAGCAGCCGGGGCATTAGTATCATATGTCTTGGGAATTACACAGGTAGATCCCATCAAATATAACCTTCTTTTCTCTCGTTTTATGACGAAAGACGCCAAAGACTACCCAGACATCGACTACGATGTTTCCTCGCCTATGGAACTAAAAGAAATGCTTATTGAGGAATGGGGTGGAAACACAGTGGTGCCCATCTCTAACTTCAATAAACTACAGTTGCGTTCTCTCATCAAAGACATCGCAAAACTTTATAATATTCCATTTATAGAGGCAAATTCTGTAACATCAAAGATGATTGCGGAGGCAACGCCAATCGCAAAGAAGAAGCACGGCATCAAAGCAGGCGTCTATGCTCCCACCTTTGAAGAGGTAATGGAATACTCAGACAGTCTCAAGAAGTTCCTTAGAAAGTATCCCAAAATCAAAACGCACGTAGAGGCATTAGTAGGCGAAGTTCGTTCTGTATCTCGTCACGCTGGAGGGGTTGTTATTGGGGAGGACTTAGATAGACATATGCCTCTTATAAACAGTGGAGGGGTTACCCAAACTCCGTGGAGCGAAGGGCAGCACGTAAGACAACTAGAGCCTATGGGGTTCATTAAATTTGATATTCTTGGATTATCAACTCTTAAAATGATTGAGGGGGCGGTATCTCACATCTTACGCAGGCATCATGGCATTGATGAACCTACATTCGCTGATATTAAAGAATATTATGATAAACACTTACATCCAGACAAAATCAATTTGAATGATAAGAAAGTTTATGAAAACATTTTTCATCAAGGCAAGTGGGCAGGTATTTTCCAGTTTACTGAAAAAGGAGCACAAAACTTCTGTAAGAGAGTAAAGCCCAAAAATATCATTGATATTGCTTCTATTACATCCATTTATCGCCCCGGTCCCCTATCAGCCAACGTTCACGAAACGTTTATGGCTGCGAAAGAAAACCCAAGAGGAATTCGGTATGGAGACGATATTGTAAAGGAGATCACCAAAGAAACTTATGGCTTTCTTATTTTTCAAGAACAAATCGCACTTTTGGCTCACAAGCTGGGCAAAGACTTTAGTCTAGACGAGGGCAATAAGCTTCGTAAACTTCTTACTAAAAAGGGCACCGGAGCAGTAGCAAAACAAAAAGCAAAATTAAAGCTTAAGTTTGTTCAAGGATGTACCGATAAAGGGTTAACAGAGAAGTGGGCAGATCAAATGTGGGCGAAGTTTGAATACTTCTCCGGTTATGGTTTCAATAAGTCTCACGCTGTTTCCTATTCAATCATCTCTTATCAATGTGCGTGGCTATACAACTACTATCCAGCTGAGTGGATGGCGGCGTTTTTGGACAAAGAACCCGAGAGCAGAAAAGAAAAAGCCATCAACATTGCAAAGAAATTTGGTTTTAAGTTGAGTCCAGTTCATATTAATAAGTCAATGGCTGATTGGACAATTGACGCCGATGGCAAGACCCTTATTCAACCCTTGACTTCTATTAAAGGATTGGGAGATAAAGCAATTGAGCAAATCATTGAACACAGACCTTTTAACGCTATTGAAGAATTTCTCTTTAACAAAGAGATTGTCTATTCTAAACTCAATAAAAAAGCAATCAATGTCCTCATCAAAGCGGAAGCGTTAAATGATTTGATGGATGAAAGATTTACAAATCTTAAGCATTTTTGGACTGTAGTAGCCGAGAACCGCCCTAAGTCGACAAAAAAATTGACAGAATTGATTGAAGAACACAACGCCATTGAAGATTTTACGCGGGATGAATATATTGAAGCCAAAGTGAACATTACGGGGGTCTTCCCTTTCACCATGATAATGTCCGAAGATATCATCCAGCGTCTAGACTATTATAAGGTGCCCACCATTTCCGAATGGGATCATGACCTGGGGGTGGCATGGTTCATTCCCCGCGAGGTGATACAACGGAAAACCGCTAAGGGGCGACCCTATTATGTGATAAAAACTATTGATAAAAACTCGGTAATGACAGATATTCGGTGTTGGGGCGTTCGCCCCGGCAAGGATAAAATCTTTGTAAATCGCCCCTATATGGCAAAATTGAACTTTGATGAACAATGGGGTTTTTCGTCGCGAGGAGCTTTGCAGAATTGGAAGCTTTTAGGTTGACACATCAAATAATTTTTATTAGTATGGATAAATAACAGTTAGGGTGAAGAGGATGAAAACAAAATTAGAAAATGCTTTTTATAAAACACTTTTGGCAAGCTTGAGTGGTTCAAGTGGGTCGCGAAGCTCTAAAAGAACAGATGATTTGCATACTCATTTTGAAAAGGATATCTTAAAAGAAATCAACCACACGCCGGGAGAGTATTTTCACGAGCGTAAGATAAAAACAGCCGATGGATCTTTTAATGTCGACATTATCTTTGAAAATGCAAATATTCAAATTGCAATTTTGTTGAAGTCTATTGCTTCTAGTTTCAACAAAAATAGAAAAAACTATGCAAATACCATTATGGGAGAAGCATTCAGATATCTTAGCGGGTATGAAAATAGGCGTCTTTTGCATGTCAATTACATTCCCACCACAGCTCCAAGATTTAACAAAGAAGGTGATGTTCTTGCGATTGAAAATACAAAACCGCAAGATTTAAGTTATTTCTATGAGCAAATAAATAATACATTTTCGAGAAAGCCTCTTGAAGTTAATTTCAAATTTGAAATTAATAGTTTGATTTTTGAAAATGCTAACACAAGAAAAGAAATATACGAAAACCTAAGACGTATTGGTCCGAGTTCCATCAGAAGCGTAAACAGTGAAGAGCAATTGCTGCACTTGGTTAATTTTTTCAATAATGAGAATAGCGAATGACAATAAAAGACGTTTATAAAGAATGTTATTCCTATGTTGATTTGCTAGAAAAGAAAAAAATTAAACAAATGGGAATTGTATATACTCCTCCTAATATAGTTGATTACATCAACAACAAAGTTTTAGATCTTTGGCAGAAGGGGAACAATCATCCTCCAAAAGTAATTGACTTCAGTTGTGGCACCGGTGTGTTTTTGATGGACATGTCTGAAAAAATAGCATCAAGGTGGAATTTGTCAATAGAAAAATCACAACAATACGTGTTTGGCAGTGATATAGACGAAGAGGCGTTAAAAATTGCTAAAAGTAAATTACCAAAAAGTAAAATAGATTTTGCAAACGGATTAGACGTAGATTTATCTGGCTACGATATTATTGTTGGGAATCCTCCCTTTGTAAGAATTCAAAATTTAAATCATTGTGATAGAGAAAAAATTGATTTACTAGACTGGTCTGCTGGTTCTTATGATTTATATGCTGCCTTTATGGAGCGCTCGTATAAAAGTAATGCTATTACTGGATTAATTGTGCCAAATTCTTGGATGAATGGGGATGCAAACATTCAGATGAGAAAATGGTTTAAAGAAAATAGAAATTTAGAAGAAATTATAAATTTTAAATCAAAAAAAGTCTTTCAAAATTACAGTGCTTATTGTTGTATTCTGATTAGTTCTGTTGAAAAAAAAGACGCTTTCAGGATGTCAACAGGCTTAGAAGAAAAAAAAGAAATAATAAGTTACAAAGATATAGCAGAAAATCATTTCGGATATAGCAAGAGAGAAATTGAATATCTCAATCAAGTTAAAAAAAGAAATACTAACTTTTTAGATATATGTGATATTAAAACCGGACTGGCTACATTGGCTGATGATGTATTTTTATTGGAAAATTGTAAAATTCAAGAAGAGCATGTTGTAACGAAAAAAAATGGCAAAGAGATAAAGATAGAAAAAGAAATAACTAGAATTTGCAAAAGAGCAAGTAAAATAAAAAGTTTTTTAAAGAATCCGCATGAAAGAGTTATATTTCCATATTTGGAAGGAAAACTCTTATCAGAAGATAAATTAAAATCTGATTTTCCTATGAGCTATCTTTATTTGCTAGAAAACAAAGAGCGTCTCATGTCCAGGGATTCTGGAAAGATAAAAGAAAATTGTTGGTATGGATTTGGCAGGAGCCAGGGCTTGGGAAATAATAAAAAGAAGATATTGTTACCAAATATAATTAAAGAACCAACCGCTTTCCCAGATGAAAACTCATATTATATTGGATATTCGGTGTTTGCCAAAGAAGAAAGAATCAGCTTGCAACAAATAGAAAAAATATTGTTGTCTGATGACTTCATGAAGTGGGTAAGCATAAAGGGTTCTCCAAAGGGAAGAAACTGGTTTTCTATTAAAAAATCGATTTTTAAAGATTACAGAATAAATTTATAAAAATATAAAAAGGTGCAGAACAAATGAATCTAAAAGTATATCGTCTACGAGAAGACGCTAAACTACCTCTACGAGCACACGCTACTGATGCAGGCATGGATCTTTTTTATTGTCCCAACGGGGAGAAAAAACTTTATGATTGCACCCGCAGTTATTATATTCCTCCGCGCGAATCGCGCCTCTTACCTACGGGGATTAAAGTAGAGGTTCCTTATGGACATATGCTGGAAATTAAAAACAAATCGGGCATTGCCTCCAAGAGACAACTAATTACGGGAGCATGCGTGGTGGATCCGGGGTATGATGGAGAGGTTTTTGTTAATCTTCATAACATTGGAATTGTTACGCAAAAAATCCGTGCTGGTGAGAAAATTGCCCAAGCGGTATTAATTCCTATACTGCATTGCGGAATAGAGGAAGTGGGCGACCCTGAACGACTTAATAGAGGGAGTACGCGAGGGGAGGGCGGTTTTGGCTCAACGGGCATATTATAAATAACTCCTCGATAAAGGAACACAATGAGTAATAAACTAAGTAAAAATTTCAAAAAGAGTGAATTTAAATGCAGGGATGGCACCAAGGTCCCTGAAAGATTAATGGAAAATCTAGAAGAATTAGTAGAAAATTTACAAATCATTCGCGACTTTATAGGTGTACCCATGCATATCATCTCGGGGTACCGAACTCCGTCATATAATAAAAAAATTGGCGGTTCTACTAAATCTCAACACATGAAAGCTAAAGCTGCTGATATCGTTGTTAAGACGCTCAGCCCTGCAGCTTTAAGAGATATTATCAACCATCTAATTGAAGAAGGAAAAATTAAAAAAGGAGGCGTAGGGTTGTATCGCAAATTTGTACACTATGATGTGCGCGGGCGCAACACTCGCTGGTACGGTAAAGGCATGAAAGATTACAAGGGAGAGAATGTATGAGTTTGAGATATACTTTGAGAAAAGGGGATGAAGGGCAAGAAGTAAAAAGACTTCAAAGCAAATTACCCACCAGCGCCGATGGCAAGTTCGGTCCCAAAACGGAAAAAGCAGTACGCGATTACCAACAGCATAACGGATTGACGGTAGATGGATTGGCGGGAAAACAGACCCTCTCCTCCCTGGGGATTAACGTTACCCCCGCAGTGGATCTATCCAGCTGGAATGGCACCGTGGACTTTAAAAAACTCAAACAAGCAGGAGTCTCCCATGCGTGGATTAAATTAACTGAAGGAACCACCCATCGCAATCCCGGATATCAGAAAAAGTTTGATACTGCCAGAAATGAAGGCGTGATAGTGGGAGGGTACCATTTTGGGAGACCGGATACCTATTCGGGAGACCCCAACGATTGGGAAAAAGAAGCCAACAATTTTCTCCTGCAGCTAGACAAGGCTGGATGCCACAAAGGAGACCTAGTACCCGTGTTGGACTTGGAAAAGGGCATGAAAACCGATGACAATCACAACGTCGAGTGGTGCTTGAAATGGCTCCAAATGGTAGGTAAGGAAACCAATTCCACACCTTTAATATACAGCGCTCGCTGGGCATGGCAATTATTTGTGATGAAAGCCGCGAAAGATAAACAACAAGAACTTGCGCAATACCCTCTGTGGCTAGCTAGTTATAACGAGGGGATAGAACCCAAGCGTAAAACTAAACTCTGGAAGAAGTGGGCAGTGTGGCAGTTCACGGGTCATGGTACCATTGAGGGCGTCAAAGGGCGCTGCGATCTTAATTGGATTGCTGGAGAACAGCTAGCTAAGTTGACGGTGTAAAACATGAGTATAGAAAGAAAGTTACGTAGAGCCAATGTAAATAAGAAAAAGAAAAAAGCTGAAAAAGCTCTTGCGGAGAAAGTAGCGCTGTTTGGGCATTTACCGGCAAATTGCTTGACGTGTGAAAAACCTTTTGATAAACTCGATAGAGAGCAGGTAATGTCATGGAATGTTGTAGTCAGAGAGAAAGAAGGAAAAGTGCGTCTTTATTGCCCGGAATGCTGGGATAAAGCACATGAGATCCTTGAAGGCTTTAAGAAACATTTAGAAAACAAAAAGGAGAGATAATAATGCCATTTTATGCACAAAAAAGTAAAGGCTTTGCTATCAATTATGAATTAGCCGAGGAATTAGAAATAATAAATGAACTTCTTTTGTGGGAAGAAGAATACAATCAATTACCTTTATTAGAGGCGATTGAAGAGAAGTTTGGTGTTGAGGCAGAACGGGTCTGTACCTTTGAATCCTCCCGAGGAGACGACGTTCCGGGGCTTCAAGGCTTTGAATATGACGCTACTTATATTTTGTTTGATGAATATACTGAAAAAATCAGCCCTGATGAATGGGAGAACCTAGTTCAAACTTTAGAAGAAAACGATACGGATATTATTGAAGGCAGCTGGGCAGAAGCGATATAAGGATACAATCTATGTTTACGTACGAAAAAATTGGCACAGAAATTGGCAAACTAGTTCAAGAGAAGAATATGGCTTACGGAGATTCATTTGGACAAGCATGTCGCATCTTGGAAGTTTTGTATCCCGAAGGAATTGCGCCGGAACAATATAGAGATGCTTTAGCTATTACGCGAGTAATTGACAAATTATTTCGCTTGGCTAATAAAAAAGATGCATTTGGAGAAAGTCCCTGGCGCGATATTTGTGGATATGCAGTCTTAGGTATTGCAAACGATGAAAGAGGGTGACCTTATTCGTAATATACACACGGATGCTGTGGCGCTTATTACACAAAAAATTACTCGCCCTCGCAGCTGGAGTACCACTGTAACTAGCTGCGATTATGAAATATTTATAAGTGGAGAAAACAAAACTTTAGTCGCGCCCTGCGGCTTGGTGGAAGAACATTGGGAGATTATTGATGAAGATTGAGTTGGCACTAACCTATGATGATGTTTTATTGTCACCCCAATATTCCGATATAAAAAGCCGACAGGATGTAGACATCAGCAATTGTTTGGATACCTCTCGCCGCTATAGTCTTCCTATTATATCCTCTCCTATGGATACGGTGACAGAAAGTGACATGGCGACGGCGATGAAAAAAATGGGTGGCTTAGGAATCCTCCATCGTTATAATACTATTGAAGAGCAATGTGAATTAGCGGCGCGCAGCACAGGGACGGGAGCCGCCATTGGCGTCACGGGAGACTTCCACGAGCGCGCCCAGGCATTGTATGATGTGGGCGTGAGAATATTATGTATTGACGTAGCGCATGGACACCATCTTCTAATGAAAGAAGCTTTGAAAACTTTAAGAAATACCTTTGATGATAAGGTCCACTTGATGGCAGGGAATGTTGCCACTCGCGCAGGGTTTGAGGATTTAGCGGATTGGGGCGCGGAGAGTGTACGGTGTAATGTGGGGGGCGGCTCGATTTGCTCTACCCGCATTCA
>TARA_R100000664_G_scaffold782_1_pt1 | contig 64234 bp, 24 predicted proteins | sample TARA_R100000664 | Tara Oceans TARA_R100000664 (sample SAMEA2622705) | marine metagenome | biome: marine biome (ENVO:00000447); feature: deep chlorophyll maximum layer (ENVO:xxxxxxxx); material: "saline water (ENVO:00002010), including plankton (ENVO:xxxxxxxx)" | depth 115 m | reverse complement strand
TGATTGTAATCTTAAACATTATAATTTACAATTAAGTTTATATGTATATATTATAAAAAAACATAATCCTAAACTTAAAATTGGTGATTTAACAATTCAACATGTAATATTTGAAGAAGAAGGTAAAGATGAGCATGGTTATCCAATAACAAAATATAATGAACAAAAAGAACCAATTGTTAAAGAAGTAAAAATGTATAATTTACCATATTTAAAACAAGAAGTACAAAGTTTAATAATGTGGTTAAAAGATAATCCGCTATGTTAATAAAATTATTTGATATTCAAAATGGTAAAGTTGTTCCTAGTGAACACTGTTATACTTTAAAGTCTTTAAAGACTGTTATGGAAAAATATCCAGATACTTATTTATCTGTATACCAATATGTATTTTATATGACATGTCCAGATCCAGATGTGAATCCTTTCTTTAATCTTCCTGAACATGAAAAAGAAGATTTAATTATTGAAGAAATTGAATTAGAAGAGTCAACAGAAGATGGTGCAATAAGACATGCAATAGATACATGTAAAGAATTATATGAAACTCCTACATATAGAGCATACAAAGGAATTAAAAGTATGTTAGATAGATTGGCAAGATATATGGAAACAACGTCTATTGATCACGGTAGAGATGGTAATTTAACTGCATTGGTTAATACTGCTGCTAAGTTTGATCAAATTAGACAATCCTTTAAGGGAGCATATAATGATATGAAAGATGAACAACAAAGCTCTGTCCGTGGTGGTCAGGGTTTAGCTTATGATCAATTATAAATTTAAATTTTAAAACTATGTCAAAACAAAAAATTATACCACTTGGAAAGAGAGTTTTAGTAAAACCTCTTCCAATAGAAAAAGAAACGGATTCAGGAATATTACTTGCTCCATCTCAAATAGAACTTATACCTAGAGGACACATTGTAGCTGTAGGTTCAGCAGTTGAAGAAGATATTAAAGTTGGAGATTTTGTTGAATTTGTAGGCCAACAAAAAGAACACAGAACTTATATACATGAAGGAGAGCCTTGTTTTATGATGCATGACCATTTAATTGCTTGTAAAATAGAAGATGTATAAAAAAGTTCCTACATATAAAGATGGAAAATGGGGTATACAAGAATTTGAAACCCATGAAGATTTTAAATCTTTTATTTTAAATCTTTTTAAAGAACCAGGGCAGTATCAATTTGATGATACTGCTTTGTTATTTAATGAACAAGCTAATAATTTTAACAATCAAGGATATTATTGTGATAAACCTTTTAGATCTAAAGATTATATACAATATTGGAATAATGAAAAAGATAAGTGTAGAGAAGGAGTTATATATTATGGTGAAAAAAATATATTTTATCTTACAAGAGATTATTATATGTGGTTAAATTTTCTACCAATCTTTGATAAAGAAGAAAAAAAATATGGTTTTGCAAAAGTAAGAGATGCTCAATATCATATGGCATTGTATGAATTATTAGCAGAATTAAATTATAAGCATGTAGCTATTCTTAAGAAAAGGCAAATTGCTTCTTCTTATTTTCATATGGCTAAAATTATAAATCAATTTTGGTTTGAAGAAGGATCTATATGTAAGATAGGTGCATCACTTAAAGATTATATTAATGATAAAGGTTCATGGAAGTTTTTAGAAGAATATAAGACATTTCTTAATGAACATACTGCTTGGTATAGACCTACTAATCCTGCTAAGGTTTTATTATGGGAACAGAAGATAGAAGTTAGAGTTAATAATAGAAAAACTCATAAAGGTTTAATGTCAAAAATTCAAGGTGGTTCTTTTGAAAAGAATCCGACAACTGGTGTTGGTGGACCTTGTACTTTCTTTTTTCATGAAGAAGCTGGTATTGCTCCAAAGATGGATCAAACGTATGAATATATTAGACCTGCAATGACATCAGGTATGATGACTACAGGTATGTTTATTGGTGCTGGATCAGTGGGTGATCTTGATCAATGTGAACCATTAAAACAAATGATATTATCACCACAAGCTAATGATATATATGCTGTAGAAACAAACTTAATGGATGCCAAAGGAACTACAGGTATAGCAGGTCTTTTTATTCCAGAACAATGGTCTATGCCACCACATATAGATAAATATGGTAATTCACTTATACCTGAAGCATTAAATGCAATAAAAGAAGAAAGAGCTCAATGGCAGTCAGAATTAAATCCAGAACAATATCAACTTAGGATTTCACAAAAACCAATTAATATTGCAGAAGCTTTTGCATATAGAAAAGAAGCAATATTTCCTCAAGCTATTCTCTCTAAACAAATTCAAAAAATAGAAGATAAAGAATATGCTTATGAGTTTGTTAAATTAGAAAGAGATGAAAAAGGAATTGTTGCTTCTAGAACTGATAAACTTCCTATATCTGAATTTCCAGTTAATAAAAAACAAGAAGATAAAACAGGATCTATAGTTATTTGGGAAAGACCAGCAAAGAATCCTGGTTTTGGTATGTACTATGCTTCTATTGACCCTGTATCAGAAGGTAAAACAACTACATCAGATTCTTTATGTAGTATATTTGTTTATAAAAATCCTGTAGAAATTACAAGAAAAACTTCAGAAGGATTAGAAACATTTGTAGAAAAAGATAAAATAGTAGCAGCATGGTGTGGTAGATTTGATGATATAAATAAAACACATGAAAGACTTGAACTTATAGTAGAATGGTATAATGCTTGGACATTAGTTGAAAATAATATATCTCTTTTTATACAACATATGATTGCTAGAAAAAAACAAAAATATTTAGTCCCTAAACAACAGATAGTATTTTTAAAAGATCTTGGATCTAACAACAATGTATTTCAAGAATATGGTTGGAAAAATACAGGAACATTATTTAAAAATCATCTTATATCTTATGCTATTGAATTCATTAGAGAAGAGATAGATCAAGAGACAGATGAGAACGGAGATGTGCTAAAAACACATTTAGGAGTAGAAAGAATTCCTGATAAAATGTTATTAACTGAAATGATGCAATACTTCCCAGGATTGAATGTGGATAGGTTAGTTGCATTTTCTGCGTTAATAGCATTTGCAAAGCTTCAACAAGCTAATAGAGGATATTTAAGACGTAAAGAAGAAGATAAGTCTGATGATAACTTGGAAAAATCACAAAATTTGTATAAATTGAATATGAGACCCTTTAGGAATTTGGGACGCAGCAAAAGAGTTTACAAAGGAAAAAACAAAAGGTCTCCGTTTAAAAATTTAAGATAATGGATAAATATTGGACATCATCAATAAGTTCAGGAGCTCCTATTTGGAAAGCTAGCTCTACATATGAAAATGCTAAAATAGTCTATTCAATAAAGAAATCAAAAGTAAAATAATATGAGGGTACTTAATGCCTTACAAATAAAAAAGGGAGCGAAAGCTGATAATGATGGATATCCTGCTTCAGCAAGTTTAACTCAACCTGTACAATTTTTACCAGCTAAAAAGAAAACTGATGATTGGGCTGCATGGAATTTAGATTGGCTAGAATTGCAGGGAATGCAATATCTTAGAAATAATTCAAGAAAAATTTTAAAGAATTTTAAACTAGCTAAAGGTATTATTGATAAAACGGATTATGTTGTAGAAGAAGATAATGACTATAAAGATTTAATGGACATCTTAACAAAAGAAGATGATTCTGCATTAGAATTAAAATTTTATCCTATTATTCCTAATGTAATTAATGTTCTTTCAGGAGAATTTTCTAAGAGATTTAATAAAGTTCAATTTAGAGCAGTAGATGACTTGTCATATAATGAGATGTTAGAAGAAAAAAGAAAGCTTGTAGAAGAAACATTATTACAAGAAGCTGAATCTAAAATGAAATTTAATCTAGCATCAATGGGTTTAGATATGAATACTCCTGATGTACAACAGCAATTAGATCCTCAACAATTAAAAACACTTCCAGAAATAGAAGATTTCTTTTCTAAAGATTATAGAAGTTTAGTAGAAGAATGGGCATCTCATCAATTAAAAGTTGATGAAGAAAGATTTAAAATGCATGAACTTGAAGAAAGAGCTTTTAAAGATATGCTTGTTTGTGATAGAGAATTTTGGCATTTTAAAATGATGGAAGATGATTACCATATAGAATTATGGAATCCAGTTTTAACATTCTATCAAAAATCTCCAGACACAAGATATATATCAGATTCTAATTATGTAGGTAAATGTGATATGATGACGGTATCTGATGTAATAGATAACTTTGGTTATTTAATGACAGAAAAACAATTAAGATCTTTAGAAAATATACATCCTATAAAATCTACTAAATATCAAATTAGAGGATATGATAATAGTACTGCATATGATCCAACAAAATCACATTCTTGGAATACTAATATGCCTTCATTAGGATATAGACAATTTGTAAGTAATTGGCAAGGTAGTCCTGAAGGAGGAGGAGATATTGTCCAATGGATTCTTAACGAAGGGGAAGATATATATAATTGGGGTGAAGCAGATATGTTAAGAGTTACAACTGTTTATTGGAAGACACAAAGAAAAGTTGGTCATTTAATACGTGTTGATGATGATGGTGAAATAACTCAAAAAATTGTAGATGAAAGTTTTAAATTAACAGAAGAACCTGTTTATAATACAAATTTGTTTAAACAAAAAACAAAAGATAATCTTATTTTTGGTGAACATGTAGATTGGATATGGATAAATGAAGTATGGGGCGGAGTTAAAGTAGGACCAAATTTACCTGCTACATGGAGACAAGGAAGTACAGAAATAAATCCTATTTATTTGGGTATTAATAAAGCTAAACCTGGAAGAATACAGTTTCAATTTAAAGGAGATAATAATCTTTATGGTTGTAAACTTCCAGTAGAAGGCAGGGTATTTTCAGATAGAAATACAAGATCTACTTCTTTAGTAGATTTAATGAAAGCATATCAGGTTGGTTATAATATGGTTAATAATCAAATAGCTGATATACTTGTAGATGAACTTGGTACTGTAATTATGTTTGATCAAAATGCATTACCACGTCATTCAATGGGAGAAGATTGGGGTAAGAATAATTATGCTAAAGCATATGTAGCAATGAAAGACTTTGGTATGTTACCATTAGATACTTCTATTACTAATACTGAAAATGCTACAAACTTCAATCATTATCAAACATTAAATCTAGAACAAACAAATAGATTAATGTCTAGAATACAATTAGCTAATCATTTTAAGCAACAAGCATTTGAAGCTATTGGAGTTAATCCGCAAAGATTAGGACAACCTATTGATCAAGAAACTGCAACAGGTGTAACTCAAGCAATGCAACAATCATATGCTCAAACTGAAATGTATTTTATACAACACTCAGATAATCTTATGCCTAGAGTACATCAAATGAGAACAGATCTTTCACAATATTATCATGCTAATAAACCTAGTTTAAGATTAAATTATATATCTAGTGAAGCTGAAAAAGTTAATTTTCAAATGAATGGAACAGATTTATTAATGAGAGAATTTAATATTTTTTGTACTACAAGAACTAATCATAGAAATATATTAGATCAATTAAAACAATTAGCAATGACAAATAATACATCAGGAGCTAGTATTTATGATCTTGGAAGTATTATTAAAGCTGATTCAATTGCTGAGGTTTCAGATATACTTAAAGATGCAGAAGCTAAAGCTGATGCAGCTAGACAAGAGCAAATGCAATCACAACAGCAAATGCAAGAAAAACAACTTCAAGCACAAGCGCAAGAAAAAGAAATGGAGCGTCAATATCAAGCTCAAGAAAATGAAAAAGAAAGACAGAAAGATCTATTAGTTGCTGAAATAAGAGCAGCTAGTTATACAGGAGATCAAGATATTAATCAAAATCAGCAAAGTGACTTCCGTGATGCAATGCAAGATATTACTCAAAGAGATCAATATAGAGAACAAATGGATTTTAAAAGAGAGGACTCTGTAAGGAAAGATGCTACTGCTCGTGAGAAAATGGATATTGAACGTGAAAAACTAAATACACAACGTCAAATTGCACAAACTAATTTAGATATTGCACGTGAAAATAAAAATAAATATGACTTCAAAAAAGAACCAACAAAGAAGAAAAAGAAAAGTTAGCTATATACTGCTTTAAATTTTTTATTTGGAAAAAATTTTTGAGGTTTATAAATAAATCTTTTGTATATTATATATGTATAACCATTAAAACCTAAAACTATGGCAAATGAAAATGAAACCAAAACAGTGGAAGAAACTAAAGTTGAAAAAGTAGATATTGATATTGATGACATATTTAGTGCAGCACCTGGAGGAGATTCCATAACGCTACCTGAAGAAGAAAAATCAAACTTTTTTAGCAGAAAAAATACAGATACTAGTTTCATAGATAAACCAGTTGAATCTAAAACAGAAGAAGCTGAAACAACTAAAGAAACTAAAACTGAAGAAGCAGTTGAAAAAGAAGAAGAAGAAGAAACTTCTAAAGAAACTATTACTCCTAAAGAGGATGTTAATGTAGATGAAGTATTAGGACTTACAGAAGAAAGTGAAGAACAAACAACTGTAAAAAGAGGTAGAAAGCCTATAGAAGGAATGGCTGATATGTTTAACAAACTTATCAAAAGTAATAAAATAGTTCCTTTTGATGATGAAAAAGCTCTTGAAGATTATAGTGCTAAGGACTTTGAAGAGTTAATTCAGGCTAACTTAGATGAAAGAACAAGGGCGGTTAGAAGTGAAACACCTAAACAGTTCTTTCAAAGTCTACCACAAGAATTACAAATAGCAGCAAGATATGTTGCTGATGGTGGTACAGACTTAAAAGGTTTATTTGGAACATTAGCTCAAGTAGAAGAAACTAGAGAAATAGATGCAAAAAGTGAGCAAGGGCAAGAAAGAATAATAACAGAGTATTTGAGTGCAACTGGTTATGGTAGTGCAGAAGAGATTGCAGAAGAAATAGAAATTTGGAAAGACTTAGGAAAGCTTGAAAAACAAGCAAAGAAGTTTAAGCCAAAATTAGATAAGATGCAAGAGAAGGTTGTTGCTAAGAAATTACAAGAGCAACAAATGAAGCAGAAGCAACAAGAACAAGCATCTCAAAACTATATGAAAAATGTGTATAACACATTAAGAGACGGGAGGATAAATAATATAAAGGTTGATAGAAAGACGCAATCATTATTATATAACGGATTAGTAAATCCTAATTATCCTTCAATATCAGGAAAAAATACAAACTTGTTGGGACATCTTTTGGAAAAGTACCAGTTTGTTGAACCAAATTATCCGTTAATAACTGAAGCATTATGGTTATTAGCAGATCCAAAAGGATACAAAACAAGAATAATGCAGCAAGGTGAAACAAGAGCCGTTGAAAAGACTGTAAGAAAATTAAAAACAGCACAGTCACAAAAATCATCTGGTTCAGCTGCTGCAGAAGGAAGTAAAAAAACAACAAGTAAAAGAAGAACTTTACCAAGAGGTGGTAATAATAACTTCTTTAAAAGATTTTAATATATGTTTAATTTAGTGTTTAATTTTTAATTTATAATCAATATGGCAACTCCAGTTTTAAATAATGGGATTTTCCTACGTGATACTAACTACAAAGTGAGTTCACATGTTGATTCTTATCACTTAACTAATATCTTGGGTTCTGCGGAACCAATGGATATGGGGCCGGTTGATATATGGGCTATGGCTCAAAAGGTAGAAATGCCTTTATATCAATTAGCATCATTTGGTGGAAAGAATACAATCATGGTGGATAACGCTCGTGGTGAGTATAAGTGGCAAACTCCCGTTGCACAAGACCTCCCATATTCGCTAGGCACATCAGCTGATGCAGATAGAGGGAAAGATGGAACTACGTTTAAAATTCTTTTGAGTTCAAGAGAGTTTGGGCATGGTGACATTATTACTTATGATAAGTATAATGGTGCTGAATTATACGTTACTGCAGAGGAAATAATTCCTTTTGGTGATGGTTTTCAGTATACTTGTCAACTTGTTAATAATAGCAATACAGCTGTTTTAGCAGACAAATATTTAGCGCACGGAACTAAATTCTTTAGAAAAGGTTCTGCACGTGGTGAATATGGTGAAAGATATTCAGATGTTCAAACAGGAACAGGTTTCAGAGAATTCTACAATTTTGTAGGAGGAGCTGAAGCACACGTTCATTATTCTATTTCTTCAAGAGCAGACTTAATGCTTAAAGGAGGAATGAATGCTGATGGTACTATTCCTGTAACAGAGATTTGGAGAACTTTTGACCAAAATCTTAATCCTTCTGTTTCTTCACTTGAAAGTATGGTGGAAATTATGGGTAAAGACTATGTAAAGAGAGCGTTTGATAATGGTGATCTTTCTAGAACTTTCCTAACTAATTTAGAAGCAGCTCATCTTTCTAAGGTAGCTACTGATATTGAAACTTACTTAATGTGGGGTAATGGTGGTAGAATTAAGCAAGACGGACCAGATGACATGCGTCTATCTGTTGGTCTATGGCGTCAGTTAGACAACTCATATAAACGTGTTTATAATAAAGGAACCTTTAATATGGATATGTTTAAAAATGAATTGTATAACTTCTATCAAGGAAAAGTTGAATTAGATGGACCAGATCCTAAACGTACTTTAGTAGTACAAACAGGGATAGGTGGTATGAAATTAATAAATGCTGCAATTGCTGCTGAAGCAGGTGGAATGGGTAGTAACTATGTTATTAATGCTGATAGTAACGGTATTGTAACAGGTTCTGGAATGAATCTAGGATTTGGATATGCATATACATCATATGTAATTCCATTCTTAGCAAATGTTCAGTTTGTACTTAACCCAGCATTTGATAGTTTACATACTAATGATATTGAGAATCCTTTAGTTGATGGCCGACCATTAAGTTCTTACTCATTTATAATCTTTGATGTAACTGACAATGGAAATGACAATATTCACTTATTGAAACTTTCATGGGATAATGCATTAAAATGGTTCTATCAAAATGGAACTATGGATTATATGGGAAGATCTCAAGGGTTTGCTTCTTCTGGTAACTTCAATGGATATAGAGTTTATATGACTCAAACCATGCCTGCAATATGGGTGAAAGACCCTACTAAGGTATTGAAGATTGTTATGAAGAATCCAACTACTGGTGGATCATTCTAATCTATGTTAGTAATTTGAGGGAGGGATCTTAGGATCCCTCTTTTAAATTTTGTAAATTAAATATATATAAAAACTTAAAAAACTACATTATGGCAAAGAAAACTAAAAACAAAAAAGAAACATCTGTAGCTACTGCTCCTACTCCAGTAGAAACAATTACAGAAGATATAAAGGTTCCAAATTTTGAAATGGAGCCGGAAGAGTATACAATGATAGAAAAATGGCAAACTGTTAAATCTGGTGAAGTTGCAGTTCGTCCTTATTTTGATAGAGGAAATGAAAATCTAGGATTAGAAAATTATGGTATGACTCTTTTTGATGGAGTTTATCATCAAGAACAATTATCTTGTCTTGAAATAAATGGAGTAAAAAGATACATTACAGGATTAAATGAATTTGCTCCAGAAGTAAAAGGATTACCTAAAGAAGAGAGAGAGGCTAAGATAAAAGAAATAAGACAAGCTGTTGCTCAATTAGAAGCAGAACTTGCACAAAATATAATAGATCCAGAGGATCCTAATTTTTGGAATGAAGTTAAATTGCTTAGACCTGATAATGATAAGCTTTGGAGTAAAATTACTATAAGATGTGGTAATGAACCTCTTTATCTTGATCCAGCAAAGGATGCTTATGATCTTATAAAAATATTTGCAATAGAAGCAGGTGGATTTTCTATAGTTGCAAAAAACTTAGAAGATGCTCGTTCAAAAATAAGACCACCTAAGTTCTATTTAGACAAAATTGAAGATAGTGTTAATACTAGAACTCAAGATGCTAAAGTTAGAAATAGAGCTATTGCTGCTTTAAGTAATTTATTTGATTCTAATCAAACTAAATTATTTTATATTGCAAAGGTAGTTGATTCTAATAGTACACAATATATTAAATCAACACCTAATGATATTATATATGAAATGATGGATGGTTATATTCATGGTCAAGGAATTGAAAGAGATGTTAAAAGAGCAGCTTCAAATTTTTTAAAAGTCTCTAAGGAGAGTTTAGAAAATTTAAAGTTAAAAGCTATTATTAAAGATGCTACTCAATCTAAATATTTAGTTGATAGAAGCGGTTGGATTCATGACTCTGATTCAAATATGAAATTAGGTAAGACAACTTCTGAAGTACTTGCTTATTTAAAGAGTCCATTAAATGATGAGATATCAACTAATTTAGTTAGAAAAGTAGAAAAAATGTGGAATAGATAATGTTTTGGATGTTTAAACTTTCTGCAACTGGTATATATTGTGTTAGCCTTAATAAGCTAACACAAATATACAGTACAGCTAGAGATAGTGTAGTTTTAGTTTTTAATGATGCGGCTGCAGACCGCTTTATTGCAAAAAGTATGATGGTTACATTAGCAGTTACATTAGATAGAAATGATGATGTTATAGAGTTTTTAACTAAAAGAGCTGGGGAATTAGAATCAAGATCACCTGTACTTATTGCAGATGAAGAAAATAATACTTATATACACCCAGATATTACAAGAATTACAGCAATAGCAAATGGAAGCTAATTATGGATAATAATACATTACAAATAAAGTTTAAACAAAGGCTTAACAAAATTGCCAGTAATGACTATGATAATATAGAGTGTTGGCAAATTGTTGAAGCTTTTAATAAAGCTCAAATTGAATGGTGTAGAAGACAATTACGTGGAACCAATATGTATAAAGATGGTGATGAAATGTCTAAAAGAAGAGTGGATGATTTAGAAATTTTATTAAAGGAAGTAGATTTAATAGGGGACGATGTAAATTATGATAGTACATTTGGTTATTTTCAATCAAGTAATTTTCAAAATATTTATACTGGTGATTATCTAGAGTATAAAAGAATTAAAGCATCTGCTATACAGTGTGATCCTGGGGCTCCTGGTATTCCTGCACAACCAGGAACTCCTGATGGTCCACCTACAGAAATACCAATATTTGAAGAAGTAGAATCAACAATTAGTGTACATTGGCCTATAGTTAGAACTAAAAATGGAATAACTATTATGACTGGTAATCCATGCAATTATGTAGAATTTTCTGCATATTACTCTTCTGGTCCAGGTGAATGGACATTTGACTTTCCTGAAGCTTTTGTAACTACGTCTGGTACTATTATTACAGATCCTGAAGTATTAGCCACTCTTCCTCCAGAAGGTGATTATATGCAAACTTCAAGTTGTCCTACTGATGGTGATCCTGCAATGCCTTCATCAATTTGGCAAGAAGGAGGAGATTGTTGGCCAATAGATAATGGAGATGGTACTTTTACACAAAATTTTCCTGATTGTTTGGATGGGTATAATACAAATTTTTTAGAATGTGATGGACTATGTTTTATAGTACCTGACTTTGGATCTAACTATACTTCATTTCTAACAACAATTGATACTGGTGAAGTAGAAGTTATTCCTGGTGAACCTGGTACACCTGGTACACCTGCAGTGCCAGCTGTTCCTTGTACATGTGCTCCCAATGTAGAAAAAGAAAAAGGATGTCAAGATCCAAGATCTATGACAGTATATTTATCAGAAGTAGGTAATGTAGATGTTATATTAAGAGATCCATTAAAAAATCCTGATTTTGATTGGGGTGAAACATTTGTAACGTTTAAAGAGAAAGAATTAAGAATTTGGAGAAGTGATTTTTGGATAAGAGGTCCTGAATTAATTTATTACAGAAAACCTGTAAACATTCAAATTATAGATTGTGTAGATCCATATACAGGGAGTCAATCAACAGTTGATGTTCCTTGTGAGTTTAAAGATGATATAGTAGAATTGATTATTGATGAAGCTGTTAGTATTATAGCAGGTGACATAGGAGATATAAATAACTTTTCAAGGGGTTCACAATCAGCAGAAAAAAATAACTAGTATTCAAAGAGTATCATTTATTTTTTGTATATTATATATGAAGACCAACGTATATTTTTATTTTTATTAATTTTTAAAAAGTTTAATTATGGCTTATTTTAATCATGCATTTAAAAAATGTTTTGGTCCTGCTAAAGTTTTAAAAAACGCAGCTGGTGCTAAACCGTGGACATATGCTACTGGCGGTGACTTTGGAGCTTGTTTAGCTTCTGACTGGTCTGGCGTTACATATGCTACTGGAGCAACTGATATGGACTTGTTAAAACCTAATCAAGGGTTTTATCTTGTTGGTAAAGGATACAGAACATCTGATACAATTGGAAGCAACCCTGGGCATGGGGGTTACACTGAAACGTGGAAATCAAAAATGATTCTTCCAAAATATATTAATAAGATCTGGAAAACAAATGCTACTGAAGCTCAGGCTAATAAAATTACTATTTCTACTTCCGCAGGTACAGCTAGTCAAAGTTGTTTTACTTGTGCTAGTGTAGGTGCAAATAATTTTCTTAGACTTGATGTTAAAGGTGCTGCAGCATTACGGTTTTTAAATCACAATGCTTATATGATTTTTGATACAGGTACTAGTTGTACTGCTTGTAATGGTGGTTATATGAATAATATATATGCTGTTAGAGAGTGGGCAATAGGAATTTGTGATGATCCAATTATTAATAAGTTTGTTAAAGTTAACAAAATGGTTTATAACTTAGCTGGTGGTGCCGGTGATGTTACAGTTAATACATGTGCAACTATTAAAACAGATGCAGCTTTAAATACTGCAGCTACTGCTGGAACTTGGCTTGTTAACCAAACAGGTGAAATTGAAATAGAAGCTGCTTATGTTGACACTGAGTGGGGATCTTGTTCATTTGAAACTACAGACTTTAGCCCATCTGCTGAAGATGATGGTAATGGTGTTGGAACAACTGTTGCAAAAGGGGAACCTTTACAAATGCAAGTTTCATTCTTAGATGAATCAGGTACTGCTAATTCATGTGATTGTGCTGCTGCTCAAGGTACTAAAGCAATTACTGTAAATACTACGGCTAAACAAGCAAATATTTCTGCTTATACAGTTATGAAAGATTTATTGTTAGATGAGAATTATGCTCAGATGCCGTATAATCAAGGTAATAGAGATAGTGCTAGATTTAGAAAGGCAGAAGGAAGTGACTTGTTATATGCTGAAGTTCATGCTGGTGGCTTGTATGAATCCTATGATGTATTACATAGTGTACCTAGACGAAATAATCCTAGTGGGGTTATGGACAATGATCAGTATCATTATTCAGTCTATGTAAGAGCTGGTGCTAGTACTACGTTGTTAGATACAATGTGGGATGAGATGGCTGTTGCAGCGTTTGGATCAGGTTCAACTGCTGAAACTATTGATATACCTTAATTAAAGGTAATATCAGTTATTAAAGGAGGGGTAGAGTTAAATCTACCCCTTTTTTATTTCTATTATCTTTAATTTTTTGTATATTATTTATATAGTGCATTTAAAAGTTTATTTATGGCAGCTAAACATATACTAAGTCTAGAAATACCTGAAGTTGTAAATTGTGAAATATTTACAATAAAGGATACTAGTCAATACGCAGATAATCTAAATGTAGATTGTGGAAACTTACAAGTTTTATATCCAGGAGGTACAATCCCTGTTGTAATTAAATTAAATAAAGAATTCAATATGAACTTTAATACTTGTTCATTTGAATTAACAACAACTGGTTGTGAAACATCAAGAGCATCATTTCCTGATGGAATTTATGTAATTAGATATAGTGTTGCACCACATGATAAATCATATGTAGAATATAATTACTTAAGAGTAAGTAGTATAATGTCTACTTATTATGATAAACTTTGTGAGTTAGATGTTCAACCTTGTGAACCAAGTTCTGAAAAGCAACAATTATTAGCTGAAATGAGTTATATAAGAACTTTAATAGATGCTGCAAAAGCTAAAGTAGAATATTGTCATAGTCCTAGTGAAGGAATGGAACTTTATAATTTTGCAAAAAAGAAATTAAAGAAAATAACTTGTGACGTTTGTTGTAAATAATTTCAGATATGTCAGAACAATCATTACTTAAACAAATTAAAATAGAACAAACATTTGCAGATTATGTTTATAAAGATTATAGAGCAAAAAGATATGGAATGTCTCCATGTTGTTCTATAGATCAACTTCAAAAATATACAATCAAAAAAGAATTATGTCAATGGGAAAATAAAAAAGTTCCTATTTATTCAGGTACTTATGAAGATAGTACATCTACAGGTCATACTAATACTGATACAGAACCTTTTGTTTGGACTTTAAATGCAACTCCTGTTTATGAATGGGTGCAGATAATTTCAGAAACTGGTATATGTGCAGAAGGTATTGGTATAGGAGCTTGGCCTCCATTTTCTGATACATTAGGAGGATGTGGTGGTTTTCTTGGAGATTTAAATGATAAAACAAAAATAGTTTGGTACATGCATCCTGATAGATTAGCAACACTTCCTAATACATCAGGAACTGCTAGATTAGTTGTATATATTGCTGATGCTGATGGTGATCAGGTTGGTATATGGGAAAAAGCACTTACAAATACTACAGCAATAACTCCAGTTATGACAGACATTATAGTACCAAGTTCTACAGAGTGGTTACAAAATACTTCATATGATGCTTTAAAAATAGATGTACCTAGAACTTCTGTAGGTGGTACAGCAGTTCAATGTCCTTCTGCTGGATATACAGCGGGTAAAAATGGTGTTAATGCCAGTGAAGTAATGACTTTTTATATAGTAGATGGAACAGATGTACACACTTTAGTATGGGATGGTTGGGGTTCTTGGTTTGGAGGTGCTTCAGGTGCAGCATGGCCTTGTTGTCCTATTTCAAATGGAACTTCAAGAATACTTGATACAGGGACTTTAACAATTACAAAAATTTGTCCTGATACAACACCAAATTCAATTCATTTTTGTGGAATGACAGCTGCTTCAACAAATGGAGGTACATGCGTAAATGATTCAGAATGTATATATATACAAGTGGTAGATCAAAATGGAAATCCAATGAAGGAATTTCCAATTATTATAGATGGTGAATTGTCAGGTTATACAAATGATTTAGGAGTATATAAAACTACAATAATTAATGCCGGAACTGTAACAAAACATATATTAAATAATTGTCATTGTTTTACAACAAAAGGTGAATGCCGGCAACAAAAAATATTATTAACTGTCAATGATAGTACATCAAAAGAAGCATGTGATACACCACCTGCGCCTTTGTGTACTTAAATTGAGTATTTAAACAACTTGGTTGTTAATTTAAAAAATTGTATATTATAGTATATAGTAAGTAAATTGCAGCTGTAAAAAATATATTTATGATACCAAGTAATACAGGAGGTAAAACTAACGGATGTGACCCAACATCATCAAATTGTGTAGTTTGGCAAGGACCAAACTTAGATTGCATTGGATTATGCACAGGAGATACTGTTAGTACAGTAATTGCAAAATTAGCTGAAAAGCTTTGTTCTGTAGTTGCTGACAGTTGTGGTGAGTGCACCATAGACTTAGGTACAGTTGATGAAAAATGTATTCAAGTAGATCCTACCACTCAAAATCCTTTACCACCTGCTGCTAATATTCAAGAACTTTTAACAAGAATAATAAATTATGTTTGTTATGTAGAAGACATATTACAAGAATGTTGTCAAGATACAATTATTAGTGTTCCTACTGTTGCTGGTGAAATAAGAAGTCCTTATTCACCTGATAACCCTTTTATAAGAAAGATATCTAATAGCATGTATCCTCATGACGCAGCTAAAGGTTTAGAAGCTGAAAAATGGATCATGGTAAGTTTAGCTGCATCTTATGATATTATAAAACAAATAAAATCTTTACAAAATGAAGAAAAAGGTTTAAATGATAGAGTAAAGAAATTAGAAAGACAATCTGCTAAAACACTTGTATTACCTAAAGTAATTTCTAAATGTGTATCAAGACCAGGAACAGCTGTAGAAATGAAAACTTTATTAACAGCTCTTGAGTCAGCGTTTTGTAGTTTAAGAACTGTTGTAGGTTCACCTAGTGATGTTTTAAGATCTATTAAGTTTCAACCTGCTACATTAGGTACAGATTCTAGATTAAATGGAAAAGGAAGTATGAGAGATATGGCTGGATGGATAGTTGGTGCTAATGATATAGCTGGTTCTTTAACTAATTCATGGTTAACTATTGCTGATCTAAGAAATGCTGTTTTAGATTTACAAAAAAATACAACACCGGCTGCTGTTACATGGATGGATGATTTAAATGTAAAAGCAAGATTTAAAATGTCAGGACCATCTGTTTCTGGTATAGTTTTAGATTTTTCAGATAATGCAAATGTTATACCTTCTACATTTTATGATACAGATAGAGGGCGTGGATCTAAAATAACAATTAAAGATTCTTCTTTAAATTCTGTATATAAATATGTTCAAATATCACAAAATAAAGCTAATACAGCTTATTCTATAGATGATTTAGGTAGTATTGACAAAACAAGTAATATGGAAATTACTATAGATATACAACTTACAGATGGTGATAATTTTGTTGGTAAATCTATAAATATTAGTTTAACAAATAAAAGTATAGTTCCAACTGTTTCAACTTCTGCTATAACTAAAAATTCTTTTCAATATACAGTAAGTGGTATAAATACTACTGTTGGAAATACAATAAAAATTTCAACAGAAACACCTGGTGGTACACTTAAAGATGTTGCTGTTTATTCAGCTCCTAGTGCAATTATAACTGGTACAGTTACTGGTTTAGATGAAGGAACAAGCTATAAAGTTTTTGCAACAGTTATAACCAAAACAGGTGTAGAAACAGAAGGTGAAAAAATTCAAGTTACTACAACTGCACCAACATGTACAGCAGTTCATGTTACTGCAAGTACATTTAAAACAGCATTAACAGATTTTAAAACAGGTGCAACTAAAACTGTTTTATCAGTTTATAATGATACTGTAAATAATAATCAAGTTGTTTTTGGATTTGATAATGGTAATAACCCTATAGCATATAAAGGTACAGCAGATACCTATACAGCACCTTCTGGAACTTTTATAACATATGGCACACTTGTAAGTAAAAATCCAACTACATTTATTACTTGCAATAATGTAGTATATGCAAGCGGATTATCTGCAAGTAATACAGGAAGTGGTTGGGAATATGTAACAGCCTCAACATCACCAAATGGAATAACTTATTATATATATGCATTAGTTAATAAAATGACTAAAACAATATTAGAAGTTGTTGCTTGTTGTGATTGCAAAGCTCTTTATTTAGTAGATACAGATGATGATGTTTATTTTGTACCAACCAATCAACATAGAACAATAAGTGTAAATGTTGCAGGAGCAACTGCAGGAGCAGTTGGAACTTGGACTATTGTTTCACAACCTACTAAGGGATCAGCATCACTTTCTACTACTGCTACTAGTACTGAAGGTATATTTAATTATACAGCTTCATCAACCGATCCTTGGGTATCAGATTCATTTTCTGTTAAATTAACAAATGATTGTGGAGTAAGTAATACAATTACAATTCCTATACAAAGAGCAACTGTATTACCATATAATGATACAGATATTGTTGTAATGGTAGATGCTAATTCAACTTCATATGCAGATGCTGATAAAATAAAAACAACTTTTGAAAGTATAAAAACTCAAATTCAAACAATTTGTAATACATGGACAGGTACTATTTATTATGTACCAGTTGATAGAACAACTGGAGCAAATACTAGTGCTGATTATTTAAATTATGGATTAGCAATGGTAGATAAAAAGGGTGGTACTTCAGGTTCTCTTACAGTTGCAACTGGTGCTACTACATGGGATCTATTTAAATCAGAACCTCCTTATTGGGGAGCTGCATCTACAGGTCCTGTTCCAGCTTCTACATATATTTTTGCAATAACAAATCAAGGTAATACAAATGGTAGTTATGCTGATGCTTCTTTATCTACAGGATGGGGGTCACAACCATCAGCTCAATATGACACAGATTTTGATGGAGTTAATGATATGTTAACATTAGCAGGAGGTGGTACAGCTAAAAGTGCATGGGGTTCAGGTAAAACACATAAATACTTTAATGATGCAGCAGGTAATTTAAAATTTGCTCAAGTTAATATATGCCAATTAACTGGATCATTAAATGAAAGTGCTGCAACTGCACTTCAAATGACTGGTTCAATTGTTGGAAGAAAATTAACTCTTTCTGAATTTAATGGTTTTAAAGTTGGAGGCATTCAGTATCCAATAGACTTAAGAAATTATATATTAGATGGAACAGCTCCAGTATCAGTGCCATATGGAACCGGTACTACAGCTGGTGGATATTCTAGAGATGGTATACATAAATTAAATTATATACCAACTCTTTTTGTAGAAAGTGGGTATGATTGGTCAGCAATTGCATTTAATAAGCTTATATTAAGTATAATGGGCTTAAGAAGTGGATCTACAGGTATAGGATGTGCTACTACTTCTCCAACTGCTCAAAATATGATAAGTGGTTCTCATAAAACATTTGGAACACATGCTACAGTTTGTGCAACTGCTTGTTCAAATGCAGCAAGTTCAACCGGTTTAGTTGAATTATTTAATTCTACAGGTACAGTATTTGATACTGCCGTTAGAGCCTATAGTACTTTAAACGGTGCTATATTAGGAGGAACAACTGGTGGATCAGATTATGATGAACTTACAGCTGGTCATTGGTATTGTCTTAGAGATGGTTCAGGTGCTGGAACTAGAAGAGTTGCAAGATATAATGCATCAGCTCCTTTTTGGACAGAAAAAACTTGTGCAACATGTTAATAATTAAAATTTAAAAAAATGGCTTGTAATACGTGCGGAAATACTACTTCAAATCCTTGTGCTTGTCAAGACACAAGTTTAACATTACCATCTAATTGTCAATATACAGATGAGTCATGTATAGGTAAAGAAACATGTGCTGATATTCAATGTGAAGAATGTGTAAGCTGGTGTAGATGTACACCATATGATAAAGATAATTATCCATATACAGATTTCTTTTATATGAAAAATGCAAATTCTGATACTATATGGGTAAAGTGTGGGGAAAGATTAGACATGACTTTACAAAAAATGACATTATTTATGACAAAACCTACCACATGGAAACATCATATTCCATTATTTTATCATGGTAAAGTAACTACAGATTCTATTGAATTATTTTGGGATGGTGTTCCTACAGCTAATGATCCTGTTTCTGGAGCAGTTGATCTTACAGGTATACAAATATGGCAAAGAAATGTAACAGCAGCAGGACCTTGGGTTCAAGCTAATACACAATTATTAACAACTGCACCATATTATGAAGCTGCCTTAGCAACAGGAACAACTAAGAATTTTGTAGCAGGAGGTTTAAATCCTAATTCAGTATGGGAGTTTCATTTAAAAAGTACCATAGCTGGTCCAGTAACAGAACAAGCTAGTGTAACAATAAGAGCAAAAACACTAGCACCATAAAGCGATCCGTAGAGGTTTTTGTTGGTTTTAACTCTGCAAATTGCTCTGAACCCCGGATATTCATCTGGGGTTCTTTTTTTTATTAACAATTTTTTATATATTAGCATCACTAATTAATATAGCTATCTTATGAGTTTAAAAGAAAAAGTAAAAAATGCTTTAAAATGGAAAAAGAATTCAGAATATTGTGCAGAAAGATTAGGAATTACAGAAGAAGAATTTGATAAAATAAAAAAAGAAATATATGCAGAACAAAAAGAAAAGAGAAAAGAAGAAAGAGAAATGGGGTATGTCACAGATGATTGTACATCATCATATGACATGGAAAATGGTCAAGGAAAAATTACTGGAATATCAAATACAGAACCTAAATCTCCTGAAGAAATTATACAAATATTAAATATTGATACAACACAATGGAAATTGTCTCAATATTGGAATAAACAAATGTCAGATCATTGGCGTATATCAGCTTTAATTACAAAACTTAAAAATGATGATACAGCTCATATAGAGCAATTACTTGAAAATTGGAAACCTAAAAAATTTTCTCCAGTTAAAAGAATTAAAAGTCAAAGTAAAAAAGATGTATGTGCTATATTATCATTACAAGACATTCATTTTGGTAAACAAGGTAATGAAACTATAGATAAAGATTTTGAAGAAACTATTATGGATCTTGTAGAAAGAGCACATGCTGGTCATAATCTTAAAAAAATATTTTACGTAGTAGGAGGAGACTTAATGAATATGGATACATGGGCAGGTACTACTACTAGTGGTACACCATTAGATAATTGCTCTACTGCTACAGATGCATATATGCAAGCATTTGATGCAATATATTGGAGTATAAATTTTATAAAGCAGTATTGTGATGATCTTCAGGTTGTATATATTCCTGGTAATCATGATAGATTATCTTCATTTCATTTAACTCATGCTTTATCTAGAGCTATAGATGATCCAAACATACTCTGGGATGTAACATATCTTGAAAGAAAAGTATATACATGGGGTGATAATTTTTTTGCTTTTGAACACGGTGATGTAAATACTAAAAACTCTCTTTTACTTTATGCTACAGAGTTTGCACAACAATGGGGTATAACTACAAATAGAACTTTATTTACAGGTCATTTGCATCATAAAAAGAAAGTAGAATATATCACTACAAATGAGCGTACAGGTTTTATGTTAAAGATACTTCCAAGTCTTTCTAGAACAGATTATTGGCATTATCATAATAAATTTGTAGGATCTAAAAGATCAGGTGTAATAGAATTACATGATTATAATAAAGGTAATATATGTGAACTAACTTATTCACCAGATTAATCTATTACGTTTAAACTTTCATTAGTCCTCTTTTTTTTGTAAATTATAATGTATAGTAATATGATAAATAATTTTAAGGCTCCTAATTTAAAAGGTCCAAGGTATAGAGAAAAAGTATTAGGTTTACTAAATAGTGAATTTATTAAAGAGTTTAAAGATAAATATCCTATCTATAGTAATATAGATAATAGGAAACTTAAAAATATTATTATATCATACAATACAAAGTTATGGAATGAGGTAATAAACAGTAGAGAAGGTGTAGAGTTACCTGATTCCTTGGGTTATTTATTTATTGGTACATGCCCAGCTGCTAAAAGTGTTAATACAAATTATGCACTTTCTAAAGAATATGGAAAGGTGCTACAAAATAAGAATTGGAATACAGATGGAAAAATAGCTAAAATATTTTATACTAACTATTCTACTAAGTATAGATTTAAGAATAGAGAGTTATGGCAATTTAAAGCTGTTAGACAATTTAAAAGAGGTGTGGCTAAAGCATATCCAGAACATTGGAATAGATACATTGTTATGGAAAGTAAAAAAAGAGTAGCTGATATGTATAAGAAAAAAGTTTAAATATGACAACAATAGGTGATGTAGTATCAAGAATCAGAAATCAAATGAAAGCTGAATCTCAAGATGCTTTTGTAACTGATAGATATTTATATAGTCTGGTTAGTAAGTTTGCACAACTTCTAATGAGAAGACAAGACTCTGCTAATAAACTTATGAAATTTAATAGTATATGGCAACCATTGCCGTTTGTTGAATTAATAGAAGTAGATAAAGTAGAAGCAGAATGTGCAGGAATTCAAAGCGGATGTACTATAAAAAGAACAAAGCATAAACTTCCAACATTTATGGAAGGTTATTGGGGACCTTTAATTAGAACAGTAAGTTCTATAGATGGATCTATAGAGTGTCAACCTACTATGCCAGGTACCTATACTTCAATGACAAAAACAACATCATTTAAATATAATAAGAATAAGTATTTTTGGTGGTTAAATGGTTATATATATATGCCAAATGTAGAATGGGATGCTATAAAGTTAGAAGGTATATTTAATGGAGATATTTCAGAATGGAATTGTGATGAAAAAGATAATTGTAAACCTAGATATTTACAACAAATTTTTATTCCAGAATTTTTATTTGCAGAAATAGAAAAGATGGTAATAGCTGAAATGTTAAATACTATGAAAATACCACAAGAAGATGCAGATAATAAAGTTAATATACAAAGATAATGGCAATATCACATAAATACAGAACATTTGATCAATTACTTGAAGATGTATCTATTGATTTTTCTAGTTATGCCTTAGAAGGTATGATTGAACCTCAACAGTTAATTAAAGTAGCTATTAGAGTTAATTATGATTTAGGTTTAAAAATAAATAGTACAAAAGAATTGCTTGTACATATAGAACATAGTAAAGGTAAATTACCTAAAGATTTTAAATACTTAAATTATGCATACGTATGTGGAGAATATAAAAAAGTTTCTACACCTCCTTCTGGTACTCATGTTGATACAACAAATCCAAAATACGTACCATCTCCAGATGATCTTGGTCCTTGTACAGATCCTACTTGTAGTAAAGTATGTGTTGTTCAAACAGGATGTGATAAACCTAATCAAGAAGAATATATGCTAATACAATATGTAGGTGCAGAACAATATAATACATATACTCAATTTTTTCCATTAAAAATAATAGATAAAGTAGGTGCAACTGTATGTGATTGTCCAAATATAAATCAGCAAGCTGTTGATAAAGCTGAAATTAAAGATGGATTTTTATTAACTAATTTTAAAACAGGTAATGTATATATAAATTATCAAGGTGCTATGGAAAATGAGGAAGGTGATTTATTAGTATTAGATCATCCTTATTGTAATGAATATTATGAATATGCATTAAAACAAAGAATACTTGAAAATATGGCTATGAATGGAGAGCAAGGTGCTGCACAACAATTAAACTTAATTGAACAAAGATTAAGAGCTGCAAGAAATAATGCGTTAGGATTTGTTAATACTCCTGATTTTGCAGAGTATAAAAAAATGTGGGAAGTTAATAGAAGAGCACAATATCATAATTACTATAATATGTTTAAAAGTCATCCTACAGTAAGATAAATGAATTATAATGGCAAAGAAACAACAGCAACAAAATACACCTCTTCAAAATACCTCAAATGTAGATACAGATCTATTTAATAAAGGTATGCATAAAGATCCTAACCCTAGCTTTCAAGGGAGAGATGGGTTCTATTCACATGCTAGAAATGCTATTAATAATTCAAAAGAAGGTGATGTAAATGTTCTTGGTAATGAACCTGCTAATTATCTATGTGCAGAGATACCATATACTATAATAGGATTTATTCATTTAACAGGAGATAATTGGATAGTTTTTTCAACAGACAATAGTAATAGTGTTATAGGTAGATTTGATGATAGCAAATGTCATTATGAACAAATAGTAAATGATCCGTGTTTAAGCTTTAATACATCACACTTAGTTACAGGGGCTTCTAAAGAGATGTTTGATTGTTCTTGGCAAGTATATTGGGATGATGGACTTAATCCCTCTAGAACACTTAATCTAGATGATATTCCATATGTACAAATACAAACAACAGGACCACTTATTGATGGTACTCCTTGTGTTACTTATATAGATGCACAACCTTTACAATTAGATTGTGAAAGATTGCGTCTACATCCTTTAATGCAAACACCTTGTGTTACATTAACTAAATCAGATACAGGAGGTTTATTAGGAAATGGTACTTATCAAGCTTTTGTTTGTTATACAATGAATGGAGAAAAAATTGGAGATTACTTAGGTGTTTCCAATGTTCAATCTTTATGGGATCATGCAGATACTACAGGAGCTTTAGATATTACCATTACAAATTTAGATACACAATTTGACTTTTTTAAATTAGTTATAATGTCTAATATAAAAGGTAATATAGTAGCTAAAGAAATAGGAGAATATAGTACACAACAATCATTTATTTCAATAAGTGTTATATCTCATGAATTAATATCAATTCCAACTTCTGATATAATAAGAAGAAGTATTACTTTTGAAAGATCTGATAATATGTATGTGGTTAATGATTATTTAATTAGATCAGGACCTACTACAAATTTTGATTTTAATTATCAACCATTAGCAAATCAAATTCAAACACATTGGGTATCTACAGCATATCCTGCAGACTATTATAATAATGGTGGTAATAAAACATCATTTATGAGAGATGAACAATATGCATTTTTTATAAGGTTTATTTATAATACAGGTGAAAAATCTCATTCATATCATATACCAGGTAGACCAAATGGAGGATATGCAATTAATCCAATTAATGATAATACATTAACAGGTTTTGATGCTATTAATGATATTAATACTGATAACGTTGCTTGGAGAATTAGAAATACAGCTGTAGATGCAAGTGGTACATTAGGTGGTATTGGAGTAATACTTCCTGATGGAGGTAGAGTTATAGGTAAAGGTTATATGGGATATTGGGAATCTACAGAATTATATCCTTCTACAGATCCTGCAGGTAGATGGAATTCTAATACTGGTGATCCTAATTATAATTTATGTGGTACTCCAATTAGGCATCATAAAATGCCAGATGAACAAACAAGTGCTGTTTGTCATCTTAATGGTCAATCAGGTACTAATTTAGAAATACATCTATTAGGAGTTGAATTTGTAAATATTCAAGCTCCTGTAGATAATGATGGAAATTTTATACAAAATATTGTAGGTTATGAAATTCTTGTAGGATCTAGACAAGGTAATAAATCTATTATTGCTAAAGGTCTTATGAGAAATATGAGAAGATATACACTTCCTCAAGCAGATGATTCAAGAAGTGCAGCAGGATCAGTTGTAACAGCGGGTAGTGCATTTGCTGAAGGAGCTCCAATTATACATAGTGGTGTAAATTCAGGTCTTATGCCAAATTATCCATTTAATGATTGTGATAGAAATGATCCTTTTTTAAGAGATACGCAAGGTAGTGGTAATTTATATCAAGGAGGATTAATGACCCCTAGTATTTTTAGTGCGGACTGGTCTGGTGGAGATACGTATCCTTTAGGTTTTACATTTCATTCTCCAGACACAATGTTTAAAAAGATTTATTTAAATCCTAGTGAGGTTTATAGTTATGGTATGCGTCAAGGACAATCAATAGGTAAATTTAAAAAATCTGAAAGACATCCAGGACATAAATTATTACGTGATATCTCTGCTTTTGTAGCAGCACTTATTGGTACAGGTTATGCCATAGAACAATCACGTGGTAAGAAAACTAAAAAAGTTACAGGAGCTAAAGCAATGTCTATAGGTAAATCTGGGGGACCATGGTCAGATAATACTTCAGGAGGAACCTTTACTACAAATGCTTATACTATAACAGGAGGTGGATATACAATATCAGTTGCACCACCTGCACTTGTGCCAACTGGACCAATTACAGTGGGAGCTGGAGGTGGAGTAACTACAAATGATAATACAACAGATAGTGAAGTACCAACTGCTAATGTTAATCCAGTTACTGGACAACCTTATTCTACAGGAGATGCTCCATCTCAAGATGGTACTGTAGTTGGTAATGCATCTGCTGGACAAGGAATTGCAGAACAAAATTTAGTAGCTTATGAAAACAGCGCTGGAGTTCCACTTAACTCAGGAACTCCATGGGTTGCAGGATCTGATACAGGTACACCTCCAGCACCAACAGATCCACTATTTGCAGATCTTGTTAGCACTACAATTCCAACAACTGGTCCAGGTATGCAGAATACTGTAGATAATTCTGAAAATTCATATGCTTTAAATCATGGATTACAATCTATTAGTACTACTTCTATTAGTACTCCTAATCAACAAGAACTTAGATATTTTAGATCTGTAAGACAAATGCATGTTGATGCATTAAGAGATACATCAAGTTATATTGGTCCAGGAGAAGAAATAACACATGAAGGTAGTAGATATAAATCTTTACCAGGATTAGGTCAGATATTATTAAAAATGTATCAGACAATGAATATGATAGCTCTGGGTGGACAAGAAATAATTGATCTTATTTACAATCTTGCTAGCTATCAAGATTATGCATGGAAATATAATGCTCATGGATTTTATAATAACGTGCTTTCTCCATATAATAATAATAGTCAAGTTCATAGACAGAATGTACAAAAAGCTAGATACCTATCAAATACTATACAAAATATTACAAGTGGTATAAGAGTTAATAATTTACACAGACCAAAGACTGTAGCAGTACTTACTAATCCTATAACACTTCCTGTAGAAGCAACTGTTTTTTCTATACCAACTTCTAATCAAGATAATTCAAGAGTTAACTTAGGAGCATTAACTGGAAATCCAACAGCTTATTTTGTTAGAGATATATGTGCTCATTATGTAGGATTAAAAGTTGATTTTAGAAATCAATATGGACAATTAGATGGTATAAAACAAATTCCAGCAGAAAATTGTACGCAATTATTTTTAGATAATAACCCTATGGGAACAACCCCTGATGTAAATAGTGTATTTACAAGTGATATTATTTTTGGTGGAGAAATGTATATAAACAGATATACAGAAAAAGTTATAATGCCTTTCTTCTATGATTACTTAGCAGAAGATCAACCAGATGGAACACCATTTGATTATAGACTTAGACAAAATATTCCTTCACCAGAATATTGGGCTTTCTTTGCAAATTATGATCTTTCTGGTTTGGTATCTCCTGTAACAGATCTTACATTTAACTGGACTGGAGTTGGTGGTACAGTTCCCGGTTTACCATCTCAATTTCATAATTTAGATTTTCCTGGTGATGATATGAGTACTTTTGGTGGTATTCTAAGTGCTCTTGTTGGAAATGGTAGAGGATTATTTGTTTTAAAAGAAGGTGCTGTATATTTACATAATAGTGGTATAAATGACTTTTTTGTTGAATCAGAAATAAATGTAGCACAAAGAGATTGGAAAGAAAATAGAGGGGAAAGACATTATGATTGGTTAGAATACACTGATTTTGATGAGCTGTTTCATGTTGATTCAATTAAAGATGGAAACTTTTATATGTATGATGAGTCTTTAACAAAAGCTAAATTAAGCACACAATTAGTATCATGGGGAACAATACAAGATTTAATTTATGATCCTCTTATTGCAGAAACATGTTATGACTATTATCCTAAAAGATTAATCTATTCTTTACAAGCACAAAAAGAAAGTAAAGAAGATTTTTGGAGAATATTTTTACCATTTAACTATAAGGATTTTAAAAATCCTGCAGTAGTTATGAAACCTATATCTAAAAATGGAGCAATGGTATTTTATCCAAATCTTTCTCCTACAGTATTTCAAGGTGTTGATCAGCTAACAACAGATATGGAAAGTAAAATAACTATAGGTGATGGTGGTTTATTTAGTCAACCATTTCAAAATGTAGTTAATTCAGATTTACCACATGAATATGGATCATGTGAAAGTGCACGTAGTGTTATTAACACACCTAGTGGTTTATTTTATATATCACAAGAACAGGGTAAAATATTTCATTATGCAGGTCAATTAATTAATATAGCTGATGCAGGTTTAAAACATTGGTTTAATGAATATCTACCTTCTAGATTACTTAATGCTTTTCCTGAAATAGAAAATTATCCAGAATTTTATGATAATCCAGTTACAGGTATAGGATGTCAATCAGTATATGATCCAAAATATGATCTTGTATATTTCTGTAAAAAAGATTATGAACCTGTTCCTGATCCTGATTCATGTATTCAATTTGATACAGAATCTGGTGGTTTTATTATAAATGAAACAGAATGTTATGGTACAGATCAAGACATTCTTTGTCCTATTGGATATACACTTGAAGATGGTGTATGTGTTTTAACTACTGAGTGCGCTCCTGATAGTTGGGACAGAACAATGCCTGGAGAATTTATAGAAACAGTAACAAGATGGGTTCCTGCTGATAGATGTGAAATGGATGTAGTATTTGTTATAGATGCATCCTCTTCTGTAATAAATAATTGTAACACAGACAGAGCTAAACTAATGTTAGATTCTTTTTTAAATGGAATGCAAGCTGGAATGGATGCAGGAGATATTCAAGTTGGAATGATCACTTTTAATTTTGCAGCAAATACATTACCGCAAATAGGAAATATGGATACTACAAATTGTCCTGATTGTTTAAGTGATGTACTAAGTTGGAATTGGGCTACTGCTCCTGTTCAGCAACCTGATTGTTATGGTGCCGAAACTATGTCAGATTATGCAGATGCAAAAGTACAATGCTGTTTTACTTGGCCACTGCAACAAACAACTTCAGTTGATAATGTTCAATCATTTATAGATAATTATTATTGCTCAATGGGTGAGGGTGATATATGGAATGATCCTGCACCATGTAATATATGTGCTAATTTAAAATGTACAAATGTAATAGATGCAACATGGCATGGAATGGAAATGTTATATGATCCAAATTTTGCAAGACAAGGAGTTCCAAAAAAGTTAATTGTAATAAAGGATGGATTTCATAATATTAGTCCATTTTATCCTTTGAATACATTTATGACTGCTGAAGGTTGGCCAAATTCTGCATATGGTAATCTTTCAGGTGGCTATAATGAACCTTTATGGACTAATCATATAAACAATACAGGTAGTTCAGCTAGTCCTGCTACACCTGATTATACTTGGGATAATGGAACTGGAGGTAATGTCAATTATCCTGATTATTTAATTGAACCTGGTACATATGCAGTTAGTACAACTCCTTTTGCAGCGACAGACCAATGGACTGCTTGGTTGAATACAAACATAATACAAAATGCACAATATTTAGATCCTACCGTAGGTGTGCTAGAAATGATTAATCTCATGTTATATAATGGCGTTTATAATGCAACGGCAGATCAGTATAATGCTAATACAAATACAAATCCAGGATTAGCATTGGGTAACTATTATTCTGATTTTACAAGTTCTACTGCAATAAATGACATGGTTGAGAATGTTCTACAAAATCTTTGTATGGAAGCTGTAACAGAAGACATATATGGTGATCCATATACTATAACTGAATATGCTTGTCCAGAAGGTTCAGTACAAATAGGAGAAACTCAGGAAGGAATTCCTATTTGTGAATGTACACTTACAGCTGATCCTGAATATGTTGATATTATTACACCAATATCTTTAACAAATGAAGAATACTTTACTGATATATCATGGACAGCAAGTTATGATCCAAAAGGTAAAGCATGGATATCATTCCACGATTGGCATCCAGAATTAACAGTATCTAGTTTAAATCATTTTTTAACAACTAAAACAGGAACAACTGAAGAAGTATTTTGTCCCCCTGGAACTGTACTTAATGAATATGGAGAGTGTGAATATTTAGCATGTCCTACAGGATATATTAGTTTAGATGATAGTTCTTCTTTAACATGTTGTGCAGAATTTGTTGAACCTCCAGACGTAGAAACTATAGAAGGAAGTAGGGATGAAATTACCGCATTGGGTGTTATAAATCCCACCTTCTTAATGAGTATGGAAGATTGGAATAATATTGCCACTGATAATCCTTCGTATCCTGGAACGCCTAATTGTTATGGTTCAGGTGCCCAATTACAAGCTACTGGAAATCCTGGAATGCATATACATACTCCATTACCATGGACAAGATGTCCATTTGTTACTGACCCTTCTGATATGAATGGTACAGGTCTTTCTATAGGGGATCTTACAGTTGATCCAACAACCAATCAGCCTGCTCTTTCACCTGATACACTTCCTACAAACCTGTACAATTTTCCAGGGGTTCCTTGTAATCCATCAGACCCCTTTGGATTTGGGTGGATGAATGGTGTTACTTTTCCAGGTTCAAGTGGACCTACTATGATGGGTTTTGTTCACGGTATTCAATCTGATATGAATTGGCAAGAAGGTATTTCACAACAAATGAGTGGATCTATGATGCCAAATATGCCTTATCAAGGAACTATTGATCTTAGGAATGTTCCACCTGGTCAAGGTATGGATAGTACAGCTCGGTTATTAATTTTTGGTGGATTTAGTCAATGTTGTTATGATGAGTTATTATGGGCATCTCCATTTATTAGTGATCAAAGTTGGACTACTTATACTATAAACTTTACTCCGCTTGCTGCATATGATCATATTCATTTTAAAGTAGAGAGTCAATATTTTAATGCACAAACTGGAGGAGTTAATTATTTACCATGGCAAGGTAATCCTAATTTTGAAATGGTTACAAGTAATCATATGAATGTTGGATTTGCCGATCCAGGGGATTTTATGAGCCAAGCTTATTTATTAGTAGATAATTTTACAGGAGTTGATCTAACTGTAGAAATCCCTGATGTAACAACATGTAATTGTCCAGATATAAATGGTATGCCATCTACAATGGTTTTAAATGATGGTTTATTTCAAACTCCTGCTGATCCTCAACAATGTATAGATGCTTGGGAAGAGGATGGAACTTACGCAGTAATGTGTGTAGTAACAGATTGTGTAGATCCAATTACAATTACTACAGAACCTTCTAATCAAGTAGGTGGAATATGGAGACATAATGATCGTTGTGATTTATTTGCTAATTATTATGCAAAACAATATCCTTGGGAAGTTGAACTTGTAGAATCTGTAGGTCAAACAATTGATGTATTAAGAAGTGTTGAATATCAATTAGAATCCTATGTATATATACAAAATACAGATCTTGATACAGGAGAAATATTAAATCTTAGTTGTGAAGATAGATGGCATGATTTGGAATATAATTTTAATGAGGCTATTATTTATAATACAGAACAAATTTCAGGATTATTAAAAATGGAATTAACTCCAGCTGAAATGAATAATGTTCCATTAATTACAGAATATCCAATAGTTAATGCTGCTGATATAGAAATATTATATAGTAAAGTAGAACAGAAATATAGATTTAATCAATTCTGGGATATAACTGCAGATAGAACAGCTATAGTATCACAGTTTATTACACAATTAAATGGTTATATTAAAGAACTTAATGAAGATAATTTAAATTATAATAAACCACAATTACAACGTAAAAGGTTTAGACATTATTGGAATAGAGTTATATTAAGAAGACAACCTGTTGTTAGTTATTATGATGATGAAGGGGAACCAGTATATGTTCCAGAGGATAGAAAAATGTTACTTAAAATAGTTAATACTAAATTAAATCAATCAGTTAGATAATGAAGTATAGTAAAGACGGATATAAAAGAAATAGTAAGGATAAAAATAATCCTTATAATATAATACCCTCTGGTAATATTACTATGGAGGGTGTTGACTTTCCTGTATATGGTGTTGATAATTTAGGTAATAGTCAAGTTATGATGCCAGGTGCTAACTATACATTTCCAGGCAATGAAGTATTTGAAGTCCCTTTAGTACAATTGCAAAAAGGTGGTGAACCCCCATATAAAACTACAGACAATGAAGGTAATGATTGGGTAATTATTGGAGATCATAAAATATCTGCTGATCATGTAGAGTTATTAGAGGATGGCACTTTGTCTTGGCATGATGTATCAGTATTAAATCAACTTATAAAAACAGATCCAAATTATAGTATAGATAATAATGGAAATTTTAAATATAAAGGTGAACAAGGAGAAATGTCATTTAAAACACATTTCAGTAGAAAGTCTAATCCTTTTGTACAATTTTGGGAAAGAAGAAATGTAGATCTTCCAAGAACTTTTATGGATGTAGAAGGTAAGACTATGGAAGAAAAATTTGAAAATATAGCTCAATTATATGTTGATATGTTTCATCAAATGAAAACAAAAGAATGGGAAGTAGGAGAAGAAGAAGGAGTAAATTGGGATCAAGGAACTGTAAGTAGTAAAAATGATTTATCTAACTTGACAGATCGTGGTTATCATTTTATGGATGATGAAATAGTAAGTACAGGAGTTGTAGGAAAATTTGATGATTTTTTTAGAGGTAATTTTAATATCTCAGTAACAGGAGGATTAAAACAAAATGATTTAAAAGAGGCAGTTAAAAAGTTTTTAAGAGATGAATATTTTAAACAAGACAAAGAAGAAAGAACAAATTTAGAGTATGAAATACAATATCCATATATAAATGATTTAACAATTACTAAATTAACTGATGTAGAAAAAAGTGGAGAAGCTATTAAAGAACATTTTGAAAATGTAAAAGGTAATAAATATCTTGAGCATGAATTAGAAGATTATATAGATGAAGTAAAAAGAACACAAGTTATAACAGGATTTAAAGCAGTTCATTGGGGACCTGGAAATTCAGAATTAAAATGGGATTCAGGATGGGTTGGTCCTATTGGTACAAATAATACAGATGAAGAAAGCAATAAAAAAGAAGTTCTTGAATGGTTTGATAATTTAGAACCTAATGAAAAAGAAAACATTGTTGGAGCAATGCCTAATATTAATTTTAATGAAGATTATGATAAAGATGATTTCTATAGAGAACTGATATATACACTTCAATTTAATGATCCAGCTGTTTCATCTAGTAGGAATTCTTGGAGAGATAAATTTCCGGCACATCTTTTACCACCAGGTTTATCAAATTTACATGATTGGAGTGAAGTAGTAAATGCCAATGAGAATATAGATTGGTTACCAGGTAGTGATATGAGTCATGGATCTAAAAATCCATATGATGTAAATAGAGGTTATTTGACTGATGATTTTAAACAGACTTTACGTACTGATGAAATGGCAGATACAATTTTTCCGGGACATGGAATTAGTAATCACTATATGGAGGATACTAGTACTCCAGGATTTGATAATACAATTAAAGGTCATACTATAAATTGGGGAGAAATTGAAAGAGGAAATACAGGTGGTTGGGGAAGTGTAAGATTAGGTACAAACATATGGCCAAAAAAAGAAGAAAATCCTGAAGTTTGGGGACAGACCCATGATTACTTTAAACAAAACTATCCTTTTAGATATACACAATTTAAACTTAAATACGGAGATCCTTTAAAAGGAGATAGTAGTGAATGGGAAAAAGCAGTTGAAGATTTTTTAATTGATAAAGAAGGAGGATATAATAGCCCATGGTTTAATAGAGTTGATGAAGTAACTACAGGAGGACACTATAGTCAAGAAGGGTCTAAAGGAGTTTGTGCAGAAGGATATATACAACAATGGGATGCTTACGGAAATAGATGGATTTGTGTTGAACAAAAAGTTTTTAAAAATGAATCATCTGGATTTGCACAAGATAAACCTATAACATTAGAAACTAAAAATATAGATTTACTACCTACTTTTATACCAGAATTACCAGCATTTACTAAACAAAATGTTAATGTTTCAGAAACAAATGAAGAAACTAATTATCCTAAATATTTAAAATTTAATGATAATTGGGAAAAACAATTAAAACGGTTAGGTATTTGGGATGAAAGAATACAAAAGAAAGTTAATAGACTTAATACACATCCTAGTGCAAGATTTAAAAATGTAGATCATAGTGATTTAAAAACTGAATCAAGTAGTAATGTTTTTGGTATTAAAGATTGGAATACTGGACGTTTATTACAAGATGGAGATATAAGTTCTGGTAGTCTTTATTGGACTGAAGGTTTAGGTGATAGATGGTATGAAAGATATTTAAGAAAATTAAATAAAGAAGAAAATAGAAAAAATAAATGGAGAAGACAGTCTTCAGGTGTTACAACTTATAAAGATGATTTTAAAGGTTGGGATACATTCACTATGGATTTATATAATAAAGGAAATCAAACATTTTTTCATCCAGGAGAATTAACAGAAGAAGATTATATCAAATACCTTCAAAGTCATGGAGTAAATGATTTGATAATTAATAAAATATTAAATCATACAGAAACTTTTAGTGATTCTGAAATTCAAAAAATAATAGATCAAGATCCCGTTATTATGGAAAAATTAAATACATCTGGTGAGCCTGGAGATAGAGAGGTACCAAAAACTTTACAAGATTATAGAGATAGATTTGGAGTTGAAAATTATAAATATGGAGGCTTTTTACGTAAAGGACAAGATGGGACTAATACTGATGATGATGTTGTATTAGATACTGTAGATTTAACTGGTGACAAGGTAGAACAAACATATTATCCTGATTATGACTTTTATGATATATCAGGAGAAAAACAAAAGTTAATAGAAAAATTACAAACGGATGCTTTTAAAGATAGGTATTATAAACATTATGAAAATCTTACTGGCAAACAAATGACTGATGAAGAATACAATCAAAGACTTGCAGATCAAATAGCTTTTATACAAGGAGGTTCAGATCAAGCAACACCTATAATGTATACTAGAAATGAAGAAGGTAATATAGATGTTTTTGAAGAAGGGAAAGGTGGAAAAACTATATATGGACATATGAGTCCTACTTTTTTAAAAGACTATTTTAATACAAGTAGAGGTCATGTACAATATTTATTTGAAAGAGATGAAAATAATAATATAATAGAAGATGAAAATGGTAATCCAATTATAACTGGTTGGGAAATGTCATTACCAGGAGCAAAAGAATATGAGGCTATGGAATGGATGACTGGTCCAGATGGATATTCACAATTTTCTGGTCCTGATGGTGTACATCCTCTTGCTCATTCAACTATGCAACATGAAATTTCTCATTTATATAATGCTCCAAATTCACCCTTATGGAGAGGAATAGATGAATATAATGATAGTAATCCTCTTACTGGTGAAATATTTGGTGATCATCAACCATGGTATGCTGATGATCATACAAGAGCTATAGAAGAAATTGGTGCAGGTAGAACTATGTTTGAACAAGCTTTAAAAGATTATGGAATATGGGATTCTAATAAAGGAGAATTTAAAGATAGACATTTAAAAAAATTAGAAAGAGCTATAGCAAAAAATGATGACTTTATAAGAGATCCTCGTGTTGGTAATTATCTTTTTATAAATGCTAATACAGATCAAGGTATTACAACCCAAAGAACAGAAGTAAATGAATATTTAGAATCATTAGGTTTAGCAAATCCAACTGATTGGTATTTATCTGATTATGGAACTGGAATTACTAATCAAATAAGTCCAAGACTAATGCAGTCTGATTTAACTAATAGTTTAAATATAATTAATAGATATGAATCAAAGTATCCTAGTATACCTTCAAGAGAAGAAAAAAGAAAAAGGGATTATGATGGAAGTTGGTGGAGAAATGTAAAAAGAATGGAAAAAGAAGATCATAAAATGATGAAAAATTTTATGTCTGATAAGTTTGATATAACAGAAATACAAGATCCTAATTATGATATTATATATGATTTAAAAGGATCATTTATTGATGAGTATATGCAAAGGGGTAATATAGAAAAATTAGGAGTTTATGAAGGAAAAGTAGATGGATTAGCAGAATATTTTACAACTGGTGATACATTTGATTATAATCATCCAGGCTTTAAAGAAATGCCAGATGAGTTTAGAAAAAAATATGAAGTAAAATTTAATGAATTATTATCAGAAGATAATAGAAATAATTTAATTGATATACTTAATAGAACTTCAAAAGGGTGGAATTATCAACAAGGTAATTTATGGGATGACGAAAAAGAAGTAAGGATACCCTATACTGCACAACAACTTACAGACGAAGATATAATTTTTTATAAAGATTTTGAAAAGCAATATCAACAATTGTCTAATCAAATTCAACAAGAAATATATGAATATCATAAACATAAAATAGATCAAGGAGGTAAAAATGTTAAAAAGTATCTTAACGAATGGGCAATGGATAATGACGTTGATGAAACAGTTACAGCAAAAGATGGAAAAGAAATTAATAATTTAAGTCAAAGAATTGCTAATAATTTAAAATATAATGAACAAAATGATTTTGATTATTTTGGTATTATTAATACTGACAATAAATTAGCTAAAGCAGATGCTGGAAAAGAAATATCAAATATAATTACAGGTCTTGCAGAGTTTAAAAATGGAGGTGATATAGGAAAAAGTTTTTTAAATTTTGGTAATAAGTTTGGAGAAGAGAATGTACATATCTTAATGAATCATTTAAAACATAATAATAAAACTAAAAATTTAAAAAAATTACAAGATGGTGGTGATTATATGAAGTTTATTACAGATATGATGAACAACCCAAATGCTTTCAAAGAAAGATTAAAAAATATAACACCAATTGGATATGATGTTAAACACGCTTTTAATGAAGTAGTTGCCAACAAAAAACTTCCTACATATTGGGATGGTAAGCCTCAAACTTGGGAAACATGGGGTGAAAATTTAACATTTATAAATGAGGATGGCGAAGAAGTTTCTGCATATACAAAAGAAAATTTAGAACTAATAAAGAATACTTCTACAGATGCTTGGCATCTTTATTTAGGATACAAACCAGAAAATAAAACAATGTCTAAATCAGTTTTTAAACCTACTGTAGATGTTGATAATCCAAATGCAACATATTATTCTTTTAATAATCCTTTAGATATATGGGGTGACATCAAACATTCTGGTATATTAGACTATGGTGAAGAAGATTTTAAAAATTTTTGGGAAGAATCTAATAAAAATAAAAGAGTACCTAAAGGTTATTATAATACTGCAAAATTTGAAAATAAAAGTAAAGGAGAAAAAGAAGAATTAAATCAGTATATTCAAGTATTAGATTCTTCTGCAGGAGGTTTTGCACTTAAAGATTATCAACTATCTAAAGGTTATGATGAAGAAATTGGATTACCTTATATAGCTTATTATGATATTTTTGATTTTGATATACCTTTAGCAGGAAGATCAATTAAAGGGAGCAAAGTAGCAGGCAATCCTTATGAAATTTATGGAAGATTATATTATGATGCAAACTATACTGATGAAGATGGAGATCCTTTTTTAATACCACAAGAATTTATAGGAAGCTATAATATAGACTTTAATGATTTTGAAAAAGGAATTAGATGGGCTGAAAGTAAAAACGGTATTCTTATGGAAAATCCAAATTCATCTGCAACAGGATTATATCAACAGTTATATGATCAAATTAAAGAAGAGTATGGAGGCACTAGAGAACAATTTAAAAATGATCTTGCAGCACAAGAGTTTTTCTTTAAGAGAAGGCAAGATGGTGACTTAAGAAAATGTTGTGGTGTTAATTCTGATATGAAAGATGGTATGGATTTGTGGCATGAGTTTTTTAATATCTTTCAAGAACATGGAAAAGGTATGCCACTAACTCCTATAGAGGTAGCATCTTTAGTTTATTTCCAAGGTAAAAGTGGTGCAAGACGTTATATTAAAGGTTCACTATTAGAAGAGTTACCTTTAAGTGATGTAATACCAGAAAACATTTCTGCTATTAATAAAAATCCTACAGAATATTTAGAAGAAACTCAGTCAGGTATTAGAAAATATAAAACAGGAGGTGAAACTGGAAAAACAGAAAGAGAAAATATATATGAAGCTTTACAAAAATACGAATCTAATCAACAGGTTGATAAATCTATGTATGAAAAATTATTAAGATTAGGTCTTGTAGGTAAAACAAATAAAGAAAAAGAAGAGGAAAAAATACAAAAACAAAAATTAAAACAAGATCAAAAAAAGAAAGAAGAAAAAGAAAAATTAAGTTTAACTAGTCTTTGGAAAGAATTTATACTTGGGGGTAAGGAAGATAAAAAGAATAAAAAAAAGAAAAGAGAAGATATAGGATATTCACCTATTAAGATAGAAATGGATGTAACAACAGATTTGGCTAATAAAATTCAAAATGAAGAATATTTAAAAGCTGCTAAAACATTTAATCAATCATTACAAGATAATAAAAGTCAAATAATGAAAGCCACTAATATTGATGATGCAAATTATAATCATATAATAACATTAGCTCAAGATATGTTTGGTGAACAGCAAAATAATTCTGGTATGTATAATATTACATATGAAGGATTATCTTCTGATGAAAAAGGAATATTAAAAAGTTTAGGTGTTATTTCAAATGAAGATTTTTCTAATCCATATAAAGCAGGTATAGCTTATGCAACAGTACTGGCACTTAAATCTAAACTTAAACTTTCTATGGGAGGAAGCTTGCCTATGCCTTCTTCTTATTCTAAGCTATCAAAATTATATTCTGCAGATCTTGGAACTGAAATAACTGATATAAATGATAAGATAAGACTTTATGATGAATATGTAAATGGTAAATTTGATGATCATACTAATAAAGATAGTATGGAAAAATTATATGATAAATTTAATAGACAATATTATTATTCAGCAAAAGATTCTGATATGCCTATATATGATTTTATGAAGAAAACTTCTGATGAATTAGTTAAAGCACAGGATGGTAAAAATGATATAGATAAAGTAACAGGTAAAACTAAAAGAGAAATAAAAAGTCAATTGAAAGATGAAGGGTGGAATAGGAGGCAAAGGCGACAAATAATAAATAATACAGATGCTGAGGATTTATATGAAAGAGATGTAGATGGTAATGTCAAATTAGTTGATTATTATAGTAGAGATTATAGAAATGCATATTATGCAAGAAATGAGGATGGAGATCTTGGTTATAGTGGTGCTATAGCTACATGGGATGACACTCTGAAGGATGGAAAAGGTGATTGGATGCGTTGGTTACCAACAGTTAATCTTTATGCAAATTCTCCGGAAACAGATTGGATAGAAAACAAAAAAAATAATCAAAGTTGGTTTGCTAAATTTATAGGTAGAGATCCAGGTAAAGATTGGATGGGTATAGAGTGGGAAAGATCTATGCAAAATCCTTATTATAATAAACGGATGTATGAGACCAATCCAGTTGCAAAAGCTGTGATGGATGCAACAGGTAATCAACCTGGAAGTGCTCCTTTTGGATATGATAGTTGGATGGGTCTTATGGGTGATACTCCATATACATTATTAGGAATACCAGCAGCTTCAACAATAGGTGCATACGGACCAACAGTAGGTGCTCCTATACTTAATACTGCTGATGATTTTGCAATGTGGTTAAACAGAGGTCCTGTTGGACAAAATATTTCAAGATTGTGGAATTATAATCCTAGTAAAATTTCAGGAACTAGTGGGCTACTTGGAGGTCCACAATATAAAATTCCAGGATTAACTTTAGGAAATACTATTAATTCAGGTTTTGCTGCTCACGGTGTTACTAATATAGGACCTAATATATATGATTTCTCACAAGATCCATCATGGGGTGGTGCAGGTAATGTTGGAATAAATCTTCTAGAAATGTCACCTTTATACGGACCTACATGGAATTATCTTAAATCAGGAACTAGTTATCTTGGCAGTAAAATGCCAAATTTTAGAGGAACACCAGTTGGTGGTACAACTGCATCAAATAGACCTGCGCGAGTTGTAAGTCCTGAAGCAAATGTAGAATATCAAAAACATTTACAATATTTAAAAGATAATAATGTTGTACAATCACCTTATTTACAAGATGCAATAGATGGATCTAGTTCAGTATTTTTAAAACAAGGGGATAGAGTTGGGTATTTAACTATTTCAAAATTAGATGATGGAACTTATGTTTATAAAAATCATGCTTCTGCTACTGCAGGTAAACCACAAATAGATCCTAAAATATTACAACAAGCTGAAGATATAGAACTTAAAATTAATGAATTAAGAAAAATTAGAGAAATTGTAAATAAAAATTATTTTGGAGTAGATGATGCTGTTTCAATGAAAGAAAAAGTAAACTTAAAAAATCAAGCTAGTAAACTTTCTTTTGAAACAACTGGATATAAAAGTGTTGATGAAGTTGATAATGCTATAAATAGTCTTATTAATGAACATAGAGCTCTTAATGTAAACTATACCGGATCTACCATAAAAGGAGCATCTGCAAACGAACCTTTGCATAGTATTCAATTAATAGATGATGTAGATTTAAATAAAATGAATGTAGAATTAAATAGAGTTATTAATAGTATGAACTCAGAACATAACATTCAAAAAACAATGGTTAATACAGGCATGAATAGAGATCAAGTTATAAAGATGCATAATGAATGGTTAGATGAACTAATAGGTTCTAAAACATATATAGGAGATTTTACGCATAGTAGTCCTTATTATAATTATTCTGCTATGTATTCTAGAAATATTGCTGGTCAACAAGGTCAATCTGCGCAAGACTTTATAAATTCACAAAAGCATGGGGGTGTTATGTTTCTTAATATTAAAGATTTTACAAGTAAAGGTCTAGATTGGAGTATGACTAAAGGTAATTTAGGTAGTATAAATCATGAATTAAGACATTTATTATCACCAGTTCAAACTCCACGTCAACTGGATCCATATCAAATTGGTAGGGTACATATAGAGGTGACAAATAAATTACGAGAATTATATACTAAAAAAGAAAATATACTAAAAGATTCAAATATTCCTGATTATATTAAAAGATCAAGAACAGGAGAGATTCAAAGACAAATAAATTATTGGTTTGGTGAAGCTGAGGCATATAAAACATTACATGGATTAGATCCTTTAGATATAAAAAGTCTTAACGTACCTATAGATGCAAGTTTTGATGTATATAAAAATTACCCTATTTTAAGATCAAGTAAAAGGGGTATGGGTCAAGGTTCAGATCTACAATGGTACTATAATAATCCACAGGAACAACAAGTTAGATATGGAAGATTTAGAGAAGTTCTTGAAGATTTTTATGGTTTGGGTAAAGAAAGTAAGCTAACAAAAAAACAAATAAAAGCTGTTGGTAATGATTTGGATTATATAATGAATAATATAGATGACTATACTTCTATGAGATGGATAAAAAATATGGGATATACAGATGATGTTCTTGTAGATTATGCAAAGAGCCATCCACATCTACAATTAGATCCATCAAAAATGTCTGCAGATGATGTCTTAGAATTTATAAGAAAGAATGATGAAAAATTATTAAAACTAGAAAACAATCCTATATTTAAGAAATGGGGAATAACAGCAGAAGAGACAGGGATGGGTGCGTATGATGATGTATTAGGATTAATTACGAAGATTGAGAATTCAGCTGGTAAACCTTTAAGAACAGGAAGTAAAGCTTGGAGAAAAGAAGTTCTTGATTGGTTTAATAAAGCATGGGCTATAGGTCCTATTGGAATAGGTGTTGGTACAACTTTAGAACAACAAGAATAATTTAGCTTATGTGCTTAGAATTTAGTATATTATAATATATAGTAGACTTTTTTAAATGAATAAAAAATTAAGGAAATATCAAGAAGGTGGTACGGTATCAGAAAACTGTCCTGGACCAGTTCAAAATCCTGAATTGAATACTGCAAATAGAAATGAAGCAATTTCTTCAACAAATTATAAAGTTGCAGAAGATTCTAGAAATTGTGCTGGATGCTTATTTTATGATATATCTCCAAGAATGAATTCATGTACAGGATCTAAAGGTGAAGTAGGATATTGCTGGAAAAATAAATTTGTTTGTCAAGCAGAAAATGTATGTGATATTCATAAATCAGGAGGGCCTATAGAAGAAACATCAGATTCAATTAAAGCTCAACAAGTAAGTGTTAATGAACTGGAAATGCAAAATTCTCCAGAAATGTTGCAAATGCCTGAAATGCAAATGAATCCAGACCAATATGTTAAACAATATAAAATGGGTGGTCAAATTCTTACAAAGGCACAAGATGGTTGGTCAGGTTTTCCAATACCAGAAGATACAGAGTCTACTATACAAAATCTTGGTACAGGAAATATTACTCAGAATCTTATTGAAATAATCAATGGAAATATAGAGAAAAATATATGGGATAAAAAAACATTTGATACAAATTATTGGAATACGGATTTAGAAGGTAATCCTCGTCCCACAACTATGAGAAGTTTTAGTAGAAGGGAGCAATGGAATCAAGGAGATGATCCTCTTAATTTTAATAGAGAGTATTTTGGATCTTTCACTCATCCTTCAGAAGGTAATCCATACGGAGATTTTTCATTTATGACACAAACAAGCTATCCTAAAGAAAGATCTAAATTAGGAAAATTTTTTACAGGGCAAAAATATAATCCTAATAAACAAGAATTTAATCAAGAAATGATATTTGGAGCTGATGCAGCTGCAGCATATGCTGAATCATTTGAACAAACTCATGTAACTCAAGATGCTCAAATAGATGAAGATTTATTAATTGCACAAAATTATGGATCTATGTCTCCTGAAATTACATTAACACCTAAAAAATATGGTGGATCATTCAGAGCACAGAATGGAACTGAAACTAGTTTATTTGATTTAAATATGGATATAAAAGAAATTTATCCTGATTTAGATGAAATCATTGAAAATAAAAATTGGGATGATGAAGATATGGATTCTATATTTAGAAATTGGATTGAACAACAAAAAGAAAATATAAATTATAAAGAAAACAAAAGAGAAGGTGAATCAAGAAAAGATTTTAAAAATAGGTTAGATGATGAAGCTAGTAGATTTTATTATGCGTATCAAGGACTTGAACCACATAGAGAGAAATATTTTATAGATAAAGGTAAAGAAAGATTAATAAATTATAGAGAAGGTGAACGAACAGAAAGAGGAGATGCTGCAAAAGAAAAAGCTATAAATTATTTTACTGAATATTTAGATTCTCCTTTATTAAAAACCAGACTTGAAAATCTTTATCCTGGAGATCCTGAAAAACAACAAGCAGTAATTGATGCTAAAAAAGAACAGCTTTCTGGTTTATTAATTGAAGAACAAGATCCTCAAGAGTGGCAAAATATGTTGGATGATCCTTTTAGTCTATTTACTACGGATTATTATGATACAGGAACTATATACAAACCTAATAAAAATTGGGCTTCTTTTAATGATGCTCAAATGGATTATATCAAAGAAAAAGAGGGTTATGTTCATGATATATTACCGGGTAGTATTGTTAATGAAATATCTCATGCTTTAAATGTAAACATTGGTAATGTTCCAAAGAAAGAAGTATATGATGATGAGGCTCTTTATTCACTAGGTTATCTTGGACATCATTCACCAAAAGAAGTGACTATAAATCCTAATATAGCAATGCATCCATATGAACTTGAATTAGCAGCAAATTTAAAAGAAGATGCTAATCCAAATGAACATGATAGAGATGAACATAATGTTAAATCTGATATTGATACAATTAGATATGAGTTATATAATGCTGGTATGTATGATTTTAATGATCCTGATTTTAAATTTACACAAGATCATATAGATCATTTACGTAACAATCCCGAGAAGTTTCATAAAAGTCAGTTAATGCTAGATATGTTTGAAGATGAAGATTTATTAAATAACTTAAATATATTTACTGATACTTCATCAATGCCTGCTAATATATCTAAATATGGTTCAGAATTAACAAATGCGTTATATAACTATGGAGGTTCATTGCCAAAATTCCAAGGTAATAATAATAGTGAAACTGGTGATGCTAATCAAATTCCTGAAGGTTCTACTTCAGCGTTTCCACAATATCATACTCAAAGTTTATTGCCTGGTATGTATGAGGATAATACTTATAATTTTTTAAGTCCTGAAATTAATGCAATGTTAGAAACAGATAATCAATCATCAGGAGATTTTGATGATAAATCTTTTTCTGAAGCTTTTGCAGAATATCATAAACTTCTAGGTCCTGGACAAGAATTTACTTGGCAAGGAAAAATATATAGCACAGATATGGCAGATGATGGTTCAGAACCTTCAGAAAATAATAATGCTATTAATAATGCAGATTCTAATGCTAATGCTGATAATTCAAATATGAATGATAACAGCGACTCAGAAGAAATTCTTAATAATGAAGAAGTAGATGAGTTTAATGAACAACCTCAATTTAAAAACAAAAAAATAAAAGATACTTTTAGAATGGATAATTCTTCTTCATTAGCATTTTTAGAAAGTAAATCATCTCCTCTTTTTTCTCTTATAGCTGCTATTGGAGATACTGTTGATTCATATAAATCAGAAAATTTTATAGATCCAGGATCTAAAGAAGATTATGAAAAATGGTCAATAAAAAACACTACAGATAAAGCCGGTTATATAGATGAGGATGGTAATGTAATATCAGAAAAAGACTATGTAGAAGGAGAAGTTCTTAAAGGAATGCAAGAAAGAACTAATTTAGCTCCAGATGTATTTGGGCAAGCAGTGGGTTATGATGCTAATGCAAAAACAGTGGATTATAAAGGAGGTTCAAAACAAGGAAACTATTTAGAGTCAATGAATCCGGATGCAAATTATTTTGGATTTTCACAAGACACAGAAGGTAATTATATGTTTGAAAACAAATTAGTTACAGATAACCAAGAAGGTACAGTATATAGTCCTACAAGTCAAACAAGATATAGAAGTGATAAACTTATAACAGGATATGAAGGAGATTATTCAGATGATTTTATTCAATATGATGCAGATGCACAAGAGTATATAGATTATTCTAATCCTGATCATGTAATTCCTGATCAAGCAGGATGGCTTACTCCTATAGCTAATCAACAGCAAAATACAAATAATCCTAATCAACCAACAGGTTCTGATGATATATTTGCTAGATATGGAGGAGGTTTACCTTTGTTTCAAGATAAAGGAGAATTTAGTATTAATGAACATGGTATAATAGATACATCTGAAATGGAAGGATATGATCCAGATGATCTATATGATTTCCTAGCAGAAAATTATGGTAAAGTAGATACATCTAAACAGCAACAAGCTCTTCTTACAAAATTACAATCTCCAACTTTTAGAGATAGATATGCCGCTAATATATATAATATTACAGGAGAACAATTATCTGAAGATGAATTAACAGAAAGAATAAATGCTCAGTATGATTTTACTGCAGCAGGTGCACCATTTCATACTGTATATCCACCAGTTTCACATAGTCCAGGAGGATTTCCTTATTGGAGTACTACAAATATAAATCCATATCAGCCTAAAGATATTGCAACGATGGACTACTTCGGAACGGGTAATATGATGGATAGAATGAGGGGTAATAAGGGAATGTTTTTTACTAATAAAGAAGGATATGATATTTCTGAACTACCTATACCAGAACTTGCCCAGTATAGTTTTGTACCTGGTTTAAATAAAACAAGACAGGTAGGATGGATGGGTGATAATCCTTGGACTTTTCGTGATGATGCTGATGATACAATTATACATGAGTATGCACATTCATATAATACTGATGTATCTCCATTATTTGCACCTGCAGGTAAACAATATATTAATCCAGGAGTTTATTATAATGATAAAGCTGGTGAACGTTATCAAGAATGGTTAACTAATTTATTTGGTGAAGATTATTTTGATGAAACTAAAACAGATTTTATTTCACAGTGGTCTATGCAACCTCAAGAAATAAGTTCTATGAGATCAGAAAATGAAGCAGCATTATTATCCTCAGGAATTTGGGATCATAATAAAGAAAAATTTGGTGAGCAACATTTAAATGAATTGTTAGAATCAGATTTTTTATTTCCTAGAGGTCATTCAATGAAGCATTTACAAGCACTGGGATATGGTGAACTTCGTGGTATGAATAAAGATTTGAGTAAACAACAAAAAGAATATGATCTTCAATTAACTAGACTTAACCGTGGTGATTTAACTGATTATATAGATAGCTTTATTATAAATAATGAGGATGATGAATTTGATAGAGACTATGTTAAAGGTGCTATAAGTACAGATAAATTTAATGAGTTATTTAATCAAAGTCAAAGTCATTTAAAAGAAAAGAAAAGATATTCTAGTTATGATGAATTATTAAGTGACTATAATTCAGGTAAAAAACGTAAAAAAGAAAAAGCTTCAGAAATATTAGATTTACTTCAAGGTAATTTAAAAGGTGAAATAGATAATATATATCAACCTAATATTGATGAACAAGAAGAAAAATTTAATAAACAAAAGGACAAAGTATTACCTAAAATGGAAATGTACTTTAATGAAATAGTAATGGATGATAGTGATGATTTAACAAGAGCAAAATACGGGGGATCATTACCAAAAGCTCAAGATGGTATATTTGGTATAATGCAAGATGCGCAAAATATGCAAATATTAGATGATCATTATGAGGGTAATGAAAATAAAACTTATTTTACAGGTAATCCTGTTATTGAGGGTTTAGGTGATCTTAGTAGTTTTTTCGGTACTCCAAGTTATATGCAAGGTATATATCATGATCCAAAATATAATCCTCAAAATATAAATTATAATCCATTAGCAACTATAGATGCATTAAATGAAGACATGATTAATAGATTTGAAGGTCCTACTTTTAATAGGTCTGGTTATCCTCAAATTTGGGATCCAAAATTAATATATAATGATCTAATTAGAGAAGGTGGTTTGAGAGGAGAGCATGGATATATTCCACAAACAGTACGAGGTACAAAAAATGATCCAATACATAATTCTATACTTGAAGGTGATTTAAATATGCTTGAATATACAAACAATATGCTTCTTGCACCAAAGTATAGACAAACATTAAAAATAGAAGTAAGAGAAAGTTTAAAAGGTGATAAATCTTTTAATAGATTAAGTGAAAATGAAAAAACACAAATAGTTGAACAATATGTTCAAAAAATATTAGATGATAGATTTACATCAATAAGAAATACTATATGGGGAACTAGAAAAGAAAATGATATAGGAACTGCAGGAAGTTATTATTATAGTTATGATAATGATAATCCATACCATGTAATTTCTAATAATCCAAATGCAAGTGTTTATACAGATATACATGAGAATCAACATGCAATGACTATGGGTAACCGTGGTTTAACAACTCATGCTTTTGATACTTATAAGGATGCTAAGTGGATGAATCCACAAGAATTTATGAAACTACAATATGAAGGTATAATACCAGAAGATCTTAAGTATCAAGAAGCTTTTGGTACAGGTAATTATTTAGCAGATCCAACTGAAATGGCTGCTAGAAGAGATGAAGTTATGTATTGGCTTGCATCTAAAGGAATTTATGATCATCACGGAAGAATAGAAGGTGTACCTAGTAAATATACTCCAGAAATAGATGCACAAATAAGATCAATAATAGATAGTGGTGAGGCTCCTCACTTCTTAGAAGAGTTCTATGGTACTGACAAAATGATTAATATGGGTCCCAAAATGGGAGATCAATGGAATAAAAAAGTTTCTCCAGAAGATATGCTTCAAATTTGGAATACTATAGCAATGGAAGAAGAGATTGGTGATGATTTAGGTATTGAATATGGAATGGGTAAATATGGTAAAGAAATCCCATTACCTAAAGCTCAGATGTGGAATTCTGAAGTAGATGATATAACAACGGAAGATCTTTATAATTCTAATGCACAAACTTATGATGCTAATACAGATGTAACAGGAGGGGTATATGGTAATCAAGGTCATAGTTCTTATAATGATGGAACTGGATCTAATGCAGGTAATCAAGTATTTGTTCCTGAGCCTTATATAGGAAATGTAAATGGAACATGGGGTGTAGATACATCTGCAACAGCAATTACAGATGCTATATCTAATCAAGCTCTTCCTAGCGGTACACCATATGATCCTGATTGGGAAGGTGATGATTTAACAAGAGATTTCCAAATGTTTGAAGATGCTTATGGAACAGATAATTTAGAAATATTAAAAAGAAATCTTACAGGTGCAGCTAATTTTGTACCAGATGATACAACAGTTACAACAGAAACAACAGATACATCACCTACAGATGATGAATTATTTAATAGAGAACTTACAGATTTTACTGAAGAAGAAGAAGAACAATTAGAAAAAGAAAATAAAAGAAGTTTTAAAGATAGAATTGAGGCAGGATACAATAAGATGAGGAGATTTATGGATAGTAAAGGAATGCAGGTTGCAACTAAAACTGCTAAAAACATTGTAAATATTGCATCTCCTATTAATGCTGCATTAGAAGCAAGAGAAGAAAAAAGACAAAGAGAACAAAGAATGGATCAGATTAGATATGCTGATAATGCATATCAAATAAAGGATGCTGATTTAACTGGCTCTCAAGGTAATTATGATCAATTTGGAAATTTTAGACCGTCTTCACAAACTATAGTTATGAATAAAGGAAAGTATGGTACAGAATTAACAAACGCATTATATGGTGGTTTACCAAAAGCACAAATAGGTGCAAATGATAATGTTGCAATAGAAGGTGATACTTCAGGTAATGTAAGATTGGAGGGTAATATAGATGTGTTTAATACTTGGGCAGATAGAAGTGCTAGCTGTAGCGGTGGTAGTTGTGATTGGTCAAAGCAAGATAAATCAGGAGAAGTATTTGGAGGAATACAATTAGAAACGGGTGTTCAAGGAAGTCCCTCTATAACATCTACAACTACTCCTGCAACAACAACAACTAATACTACAACTACAGTTGATGTAGGTGAATCAAATAATTTTGTACCAGAAGAAGTTACTACAACTACAACAACACCAGCTTCAACTACTAAGCATTATAATCTTAATGATTTTGTATTTAATATAGGACCTAGAGCATATGCAGGATATGTAGGAGATTCTGGAATTGGATTTGGACTTGAAGCAAGTGCAGGATTTAAATCAAGAGATTTTAAAAACTTTGATCCATATGCTACAACTAGAGGTTCAATAGGATATTTGGGAGACGGTTGGGGAGTGTCAGGTTTTGGTGATGTTGATCTTTTAAATAAAACAATAAATCCAGGTGCAAGAGTTAATTATGGACCTGGATATATAGAAGGTACATATGATATAAATACAGGTAATCCAAATATAATGGCAGGACTTTCTTTTAGCTTTAAAGAAGGTGGTGAAATGGATTTAGATGAAGAAACAATTAATCAATTAATAGCTGCAGGTGCAGAAATAGAAATATTATAACTATGGCAAGAGTAAAAATAAAAAAGCTTCCGCAAGGAATGGAACTTAAAGATGGTAAACTAGTTAGAGTTATGGCTTCAGGAGGAGCTACTAGAACTGGAGATCAAAGAAATTATGGTTTAGTTAAATTGCCTGAGTTAATTGATGAAAAAGATGATAGCGGACAAAAAGCATATAGTGAAGTTAATAAAACTTTAGGACCTGTACCAAGAGATGAAGCTAATCTTGAGGCAGAAAAAGGAGAAACTGTTTTAACTGATATGAATAATGATGGTGATTTTGAGTTATATGAAATTACTGGTAATAGACATTCTAGTGGAGGAACTCCTTTAAGATTGCCACCTCAATCTTTTGTATATTCTGATACTCAAAAAATGAAATTTAATAAAGATGAGTTAGCTGAATTAGGACTAGATCAAAAAAAGAAAATTACACCAGCAGATGCATCTAAAAAATTTGGATTAAATGAATTTATAGAAAAATTGGATAATGAATATGATGATCCAATTTCAAAAGAAACAGCTCATTATATGTTAGATAAAAACAAAATGAAGTTATCTCACATAGCGTTTTTACAAGAACATAAAAAAGAATTTAAAGAAGGTGTACCTTTAGCATCTTATCCTTATATACAAAAACAAGGTATAGATCCAATACAATTTTCTTCACAAGTTCAAGGTATAACTGAACAAGAAGCTCAAGCAGAAGCATTACTACAAATGCCTGTAGATATGCAAGCAAAAATAATGGAGTTAAAAAACTTCATGCAACAAGTAAGTCAAAAAGATGCACAAGAAACTCAGGCAGTTAATCATCAATTAGCAATGGGTGAACCTCCTGTTGCTCCAATGCCTCAAGGGCAACAACCTATGATGCCACCTCAAGGACAACCAATGGCTCCTCCTCCAGGAATGCCTCAAGGAGATCCTATGCAAGCGCCTATGCCACCACAACAACCAATGGCACCACCTCAAGACATGGCTCAACAACCTATGCCACCAATGGGACAACCAATGGTTAAAGAAGGAGGAGATCCTTTTATGAATAATGACTTATATAATTTCATGTATGGTGGAGATTTACCTAAAGCACAAAATGGAAGAAATGTATATTACAGTCCAAATGCTACAGCTAGTATGGATGCATTAACTCCGTATTATTCAATAACTATGGCTGAAGATATAGGAGAAGGGGGATATGCATATACACAAAAGGGACCAGAAGGAGGATATTATGGTGATGTAGATTCTGATCATATGGAAGTTTTCTATAATAGAAATAAAGATATCATGTTAGATATGGGTATTGAAAGCTATGATCAGTTTAATCCTGAAACTCATACTCAAGATTATCAAAATAAATATAATGAAAGACTGAAAAATGCATGGGATAATAATCCAGATTTACAACAACAATTTAGAAATAAACTTAATAATCAAGATGCAGGATGGGATGAATTCTCAGAATTAGGATTTTATGGTCCAGAAGGTAGTTCTACACATGCTGATAATCAATTTGGAGAATATACTTGGAGTAGACCTGGTTTAAATGCACTTGAAGTAGAAGAAGATCCTTGTCCTAATAGAGATAGTGTTAAAGCACAATGTGATGCTCAAGGATTACCATTTATTGAAGCAGAATGTAGATGTGGAGAAGGAGAAAAAGATGATCCTATACAAAAGGTAACCGAAGAAGTAGATCCAGAATTTTGGTTGCAGGATAAAATGAAAGTTGCTGGAGCTATAGCTAATAAATTTAATATTAAAAAAAGATATCCGTGGGCTCCTACATATGATGAACAGCAGATAGATCCTGTATTTACAAGTCCAGATAGAGAGATAGCAGCTTTAAGTGAAAATGCTAATCAAGCATTAACTGCTGCATCTAAATTTTCAGGACCTCAAAGAACCGCTGCTTTTGCTTCTCAAATACAAGGAAAATTAGCTGATCAAATAAATGATACAATAAATAAAAATGCTGCTGCTAATATTAAAGTTGCAAATGATTCATTAAAAACAAATGCTCTTTTAGCACATGAAGCTGATAAATTAAATAAAGCTTCTAAGCAGAATCTATATGACAAGACAATATTAACAGATGAAAATTATGATATTGCTGTAGCTAAAGCAAATGAGCAAATATTAAAACATACAGCAAATGCATATACTAATAGAGCATATACTCATAATTTAAATGAATTATATCCTCAATTCAATATTAATCCAGAAACAGGTGGAATAGCAGAGTTTGATCCTAAATATACACAGGAACCTCAACCTAAAACTCCAGCTGAAAAAGATGCTGCTTTAAAAGAGTATATAAGAAAAAATAATGAATTGAAAAAACAGAACATGGAGATAGGGGATATGCCTGAAGAATTAAGAAATCAAATATTTTTAGATGGAAATAATCCAGGAGGTGATGATCAGTGGAAAAATTTATTTACAGATCCTTCATCTAGTCCTTATCCTACAGGGCCTGAGGCTACTGGACCAAGTCCTTTAATTGATCCAAGTATGTTAGGTTACCCTGGTGCTAAATGGGGAAAAGAAACGAGAAAGCAAAGAATAGCAAGAAAAGGAGCGGAATTAAGACAATGGTTTTCACCATTAAGAAAAAGATGGGTATAATTTAAACTTTAAAAGTGTAGAATGAAAAGAAGAAAAACTTATAAAATTTTAGTATCTTAGTATTATGGCAAGTTATATAGAAGGTGTACAAGATTATATACCAAATTTAGAAGTATTTACTCCAGATTATCAGTTTTTAAATAATGTTTTAAAGACTAGACAAGATAGGTATGATGCAGGTTTTGAGCAAGTTAATCAGCTTTATGGTCAAATTGTACATGCTCCTTTAACAAATCCTCATAACATTGAAAAGAGACAACAATATGTTGATGGTTTAAGTGAAAAAATTAAACAAGTTAGTGGGTTAGATCTTTCTTTAAATCAGAATATTACTACAGCACGTTCTTTATTTAAACCTTTCTATGAAGATAAAAATATGCTTTTTGATATGGCTTGGTCACAAATGTATAAAGATGGAATGACTCAAGCTAAAATGTATAAGGAATCTGCAGATGAAGAAGTCCGTAAAAAATATTGGGACTATGGAATTAGATGGATGGATATACAAAAAGAAAAAATGGTAAATTCACCTTTAGAAAATATAATGAGTGTCCCTATGCCAGAATATCATGAAGATCCAAATCTTTATGCTAGAGCTGTAAAGTCTTTATCAACTTTTGGACCTGAAGGTAAAGGTATGGTTATACAAAAACCTAGTACATCTCCTGATGATTTTTGGTTATATGATCAAATAAATGGATCATTAATTTATGCAGAACCTGTTGGTGAAAGAATAAATGATGAAACTGGAAAAAAGGAAACTATATATCATAATCCAGCAATGCCTTATTTAGCTAGAACCTTATTAAATGATCCTGAAGTTATAGATGGTTATAGAATAAGAGCAGAAGTTGATGCTTATGATTATGGTAAAGCACACGCACAACAATTTGGTGGAGATGAAAAGCTTGCTAGATTAAACTTTATGAAAACATTTATAGATGATACAACTAATACAGCTATTCAGCAATTAGCAGAATTTAATACTATTCATGAACGTGATAAAAATATTGCTTTAAATTGGGAAGCATATCAAAAACAATTTGGAATTGTACCAGGAAGTCAAGATGAAAAACTTTTAAAAGAATTTGAAACAAAATATTTCCTTAATGAGCAGAGCATGTTATCATTAAGAAAAGATATACAAAGAATTCAGCAACCAACAGAAGAATATAATTCAATGTTTAATACAATGATTTATGCATATGCGATGTCTATGATAGATCATGATTTAACAAGTGCAACACAATTTTATGGTGATGCTACAGCAAAGATTACAAGAAAACATAATCCATATAAAATGGAAGCTATACAAGCTGAGAATAGAAGAAATCAAGCAATATTAGAATCTTGGTTAAGAACGCAAGAAGCAATAGCAAAAGGAGAAATGGCAAATCCTGGATTATTATTTCCAGAAGCAAATCCTATGACGGGAGATGCTAGTAAACATGGTTATACATATGACGATATTTCAGAAGTTCTTGGTGAAGATTTTACAGTGTTTGATGACGGTTTCAACGCTTTACAAAAATCAATGAAGACAGACGTGTATACACCTATGATGAATGATATAACTAAATTATATTTAGGAGTAGATGGTATTAGAAATACATTGAGAGGAGATGGTCCTATAGGAACAATTGAATTTGTAGATTCAGATGGTGTAACAAAAAATGTAACATTAAATGAAGCTGTTCCATTATTATTAGAGGATCCAGATGCTTTAAATGAAGTCTATGATAAAGCTATGTCTTACTGGAATAATGAAGTATACATAGATGGAGTGCTGACAAATACAAATGTTCCTCAAAAAAAATTCTATCAAGAATTATCAAACTACCTTAATGAAAGTGAAGCAGATAGACTTTTAGCTCAAAATTATATTAATACAGGTTTAAATGAATGGATGCAAACTGTTGATGCAACATTAACTATGATGAATACTGCAGATGGAGCATATGGTGATTTAAATAATTCAGAATTTCCTCCTATGGTTATAACAGAACTTGATAAATATTTAATGAAAGAACAAAAAATACCATGGGAAATAGTAAATAAAGAAGGAGGTGCTAGAGATCAGCACTTAGCAGAACATCCTAATGATGTTAGAAAAGATCAAAGAACTTTTCTTTTTAAAGATGAATATGAACATATAGTGTTAAATAGTTATAATGCTGTTAATAATGATAATAAACATTTAAAAAGTGTTTTAGAAACAGCTCTTAATGATTATAAGATACAAAATAATTTACCAGCAGGTTGGCCAGGCCCAACTTATGAACAAGTAACTATACAACCAACTAATACTTATGGTGTTAGTGGAGCAAATACTGGAGGTACTGAATTACGAATAGTTGATCCTGGAATTAGTAGTCAAGAGGCAACTAAAATTATGCAACAAATTATGTCTCAAAATCCATTGTTTCAAGGTAAAGAAGATTACTGGAGATGGGAAGTTCCTTTTACACAAGGTACAACATCACAAGGACAGACTCAAGATGTAGGAGCATATTCTAATTATCTTAATATGGGTAAATCTGATCAACAAATAGCTGATAGTAAAAAGGCTAACATTGTATACTCTGGTCCAACTTTAGATGGAGATGTTGCTGAATATTATGATTTAATGGAAAAGAATGTTAATAATATTATGACAGATGCTAATGCAAGAGGAGAATATGGTTTACCTTCTTATAATTTAAGAGCATATCTTGAAGGTGCAGATCCTAATTTAGGTGTAGCTGGTATATTATCAACACCTGTTCAAGTTAATTTTGATGTTAAAAATATGCATCCAAATAGTGATGGATATAAAACATGGGTTGATATAATGAATGCTATGAATTCAGATGCAGGAGGAAATGTAATTATTAAATTAGGAGATTGGAGTGGTACATTTGATCCTAATGACACAGAAGATGATCCTTTAGCTGTAAAACTATTACAAGAATATAGTAATATGGTAAGAAAAGATGCTGGTAATGCAAAAGCTGGAGAAACAAGAGCTACAGGTACAGTTATTTATTCAGAAATAGGAGGAGGTCCAGGAGCTGCAGGACAATATGGAATGATGGTTATTACTATGGATCAAAAAGCTTTAAATGATCTTATGCATAAAGATGATGGAAGTTATGTAACAAAAGCAGGTGATGACGGATTTGGAGATGCAGCGACTGATCATGGTACTATAACAATGTTTTTTGATAGAGATATGGATTTAGGAATATTTGATCAACAGAATCAACCAGTTAGTTGGATAGAAAGAGAAGTTAAAAATAATGGATCTTTCACTAAAAGTATTGATGGAGCAGGAGAAATAGTATTTATGTTTGATCAAAATGGTAACTTAGTTATGGATACTAAAAATTATGTAATGGGTGATGATGGTAATATGTATGCTGATCCATCACTTATTACAACAATTAATGATCCAAGTCAAGCAGATGCAATTTATAAAGATTTATTAAAAGCATTTCAAAATAATGGCGGAGCTAATACAAACATGCATCAGACTGTATTAGAACAATATAAAACAGATCTTCAGCTTTATAATATGAAAAATAAAACTAAAATAAAAGCACTTGATTATGATTATGTTAGTAATTATTCTACAAACAATACTCCAAGTGATGTTTATAAAAATAATGCAAGCTCTTCAAATAATCAAGGAGGAGGTTCATATAATATAAATCCGAATTTTAAAGCATGGCCTTAAAATAAAACTAAAATAAATGGCAGAAGAAACACAAATAATTCCAGAAGGTTCAGGAAAAACAGGTAATGTTTTTGAAGAAGGGTTAAATGTTAATAGCACTCCTAATGATGCTAATTTAGATTTAACATCATCTTCTGTTGTAGATAATTTACCTTATGATAATACACCTTTACATACACCCGGATGGAAAAATATATCAGATGTTGTAGCTGAACAAGGTGAATATTTTGCAGGACCTCCTGGAATGAATATAGATCCTTCTATATGGGCAGATGTTGGTAGAATGGATAAGATGTTAGCTGAACATGGTCTTGGTAATAATAATAACTTTTATAATCCTCTTCCTGGACAATCTGCAGGATCATTTAATCCTTTTGCAGAAAGCTCAGGAATTCTTGATCCTAATACTCTTGAAGGAAGAAGAGCTAAATTAACTCAAGTAATTAATAATGCTCAACAAAATACACCTGGAAGAAATCCCGCATATAGAGATCCTATTTATTATGGAGCTAAGGCTTTTAATTTAGATAGATATACTAGTCATCCAGCTTTTGATAGATTAGGTTTTCATCCTTTTGCAGATAATGATGCTTACTATAATGCAAATTCTAGTAAATGGGAAAACTTTCAAAGAACTTGGGGAGCTTTTGGTAGTATGTTTCATGAAGCATTTACAAGCCCTTGGAGATCTATAGGAGACTTTTTAGAAGGTGATTGGAATAGGGCTGATTATATAGGAGCTTCAGCAATGGAAGATGCTATGAGAATAGGTAGATCTACAAAAGGTGGAGTAGGAGGATTTTTTAATGATTTATTTTTAAATTTTTCATATACTTTAGGTATTATTTCAAATGTTGTTTTAGAAGAAATGGCTCTTGCTGGAATAACATATTTATCAGGAGGTACAGCTGCTCCTGCTGCTGGTGCTAGAACAGTTTATAATGTTGGAAGAATAATGAGGACTGGTGATAAAATAAATGATGCAAGAAAAGCTTCTCAAAGAACATTAGAAGCTATGAAAAATTATAACAATGTTAATAATTTTTGGAAGTTTACAAGAGGTGTAGGTAGATGGACTATGCCACAAACAGCTCAATTCTATAGAAGATTGCGTACTGCAGGTAGTACTGTAGATAACATGAACAATCTAGGGAAATTAAGATTGGGTGCTGGTGCTCTATATAGAGATCTTAGAATGGCAAATTTAGCTTGGTCAGAAGCTAAAATGGAAGCAGGTCTTGTTGAAATGCAATTGCGTAATAAAAAATATCAAGAATATAGAAGAGCTAATAATGGAGCTCATCCAGATGAAGAATGGTTAAACGCATTAAATGTAGATGCATTAAATGCAGCACAAACTACAATATTTTGGAATGCTCCTTTTATTCATTTAACTAATCAATTTGTTTTTCCTGGCTTAGGACGTGGTTTTAGAGGTGTAGGTAGACAATTTGATGACTCATTAGATGCAGTACCAGATGCAATACAAAGAGAATTAAAGAAACAAAAACCAAGTGGTATGCCTGGAAAATTTTATGATGCAGGTAAAGGTGTTTCTAGAATTAAATCAGAAGGTCTTAAAGGAGGATTAACTAAAGGTGCAAATTATGCATTAAGATATTTTGGAGCTAATGTTGGTGAGGGTGCGCAAGAGCTATATCAAGAAGCTGTTGCTGTAGGTGTAGAACACTATTATGGAAGTCTTTTTGATATGAGATTATCTACAGGATTAGATCTTCAAAGAGCTGATATGGAATTGTCTGCACAACAAGGTAGTAAATTATTTTGGGATTCTTTTCAAGAAGGTGCAAACTCTCAAATGGGATGGAATGGTTTTAAAGTTTTTATGTCTGGATTTATGATGGGGGGATTAGCAAGAATGGTTCAAACTCCAGTTTTAGATTGGGCTCCCAATTATGTTAATAAAAAATGGAATCAAGCTAAGTATGATAAATACGAAAAGCAAAAAGAAAAATTTAAAGCAAATGCTTTAGAGTATTTAGAAAACGGTAGAAAAGATCCTTTACATGTATTTGATAAAACAAAAATAAATGTATTAAATCAAAGAGAAGCAAATCAACAAATGTATGCTGCATCTTTTTCTGGACAAGCTATGGAACATTATGATGCAAAAGATTGGGCTAAATTTGAACACTTTGAAACATATGTATCTATGGGTAAAACTCATCATTTTATTGATATAATAGATGATTACTTAGCATTAGATAATAAATCTTTTAGAGAAGCTTTTCCAGTAGAAACATATCCTGATTCAGTTGCAAAAATTAGATCTAGATTAGAGCAAAACAAAAAGGAAATAAATGAAATGAAAAGGAAGTATGAGGAAAGAAAAGAATTATACTCCAATCCTTTTAGTGAAGACAGATTTGAAGAAGGAACTGTATTATATCAACAAGAAAAATTACGAAGACTATCCTATGACCATGCTAGAAAATTAGCTATGTATGTAGATTCATCTTTTGAAAGAGCTGTAGAAAGAATAAACAATATGTATAAAGCTTTATCTAGTGGGGATCTTAAAGTTTTAAAAAATATACAAGCTAATGAATTAGATCCTTTAATGGGTAAAAGACAATTAGAAGCAGAATTAGAATTATTAAATGTTGAACTAACAGGAACACTTAGTCAAAAAGATATAAAATTTAAAACTAAAAAGAAAGAACTTCTTACAGAGTTTTCTAATATAATTCATAATCCTAAATATCAAACTCCAAAAACAAAAGTATTTAGTAAAACTCATATGCCTAAATTAAGAAAAGCTTTTACAGATTATCTTAATTTTTTAGCTAAAGCAAAAAATGAATTTGTTGAAAGTAAAAATATTGACAAAGCTCTTAATGCAATAGTTGATACACAATGGTTAGAAAAAAGATCAGGAGATCTTCATGATGCTGCAAGAATTTTGATGAATCCTAAAAAACTAGAACAAGTAGCAGATAGAATAAACTTTTCTATGAGAAGAGTTTGGAATACTATGCGTGATAAAAATCATCAAATAAAAGAAATAGATAAGTATATTAGAGAGACAGAAAGAATGGCTGTATTACAAAAGCTTTCAGAAGAAGATATATATCCACATCCAATTCAAACAATGATATACTTAGAGCAAGGTATAAAACCTACTCTATTTTATAATAAGAAAGGTATTATAGATCAATTAAATCAACCAGAAGAACATAAAAAAATACTTAGTATTTTTAATTTAAGTGATGATACATCAGAAGATGGAAAAGATGCTAAAAAAGAAAATGCAGAAGAAATAGAAAAACAAGCTAAAGAAAGTAAAGAAAAAGATGAGGTAGAAAAAGAAGAAACAGATTTAACAGTGGGTGGAACAGGGGAAGTTCCTGATGAAAAAAAGAAAGAAAAAGAAGAAGAAGTAGAGTATGAAGTTCCAAAAAATACTGATAGTGATAGTACTATAGTAGATTTAGTACCAAAAAATAATGATAAACCTCCAGCATCTTTAGGTAAAGTGTTAAGTTCTGTAAACAATGATACAAAAATTCAAAATGTTCTTAATAATAAATATGAACAATGGGCAGCTAATCAAGCACTAGAAGATCCTAATAGAAGTATAATGACTCAAGAATTATGGGAACAAGATGAAACATTAGGAGGTGCAATAAAATCTGCAAGAAAAGAACTTTTTAAATTATATGCTAAAAAGGTAAGTCTTAAAGATAGACAATCAACTCCTTTTGATACTTGGTTAAAATCTAATGCCGCAAATTTAGAAGTTGATGATATTATTGAAAAATATCCTTTAGCTACTAGCAGTGTGCAAGATATTATGATAGGTGATGTTACAGCAGTACAACCTATGCCTGAAGAAAAATTAAATCCTAGTTTAGAATCTATAGTATCTGATGGTAAAAAAGATAAAACAGGAATATGGATTCTTAAATCATCAATAGAATTAGATCCTGATGCAGATCCTAAAGAACTTTATACAGTTACTGATAATAATAAAATTGATTTGTCTGAGAAGTTTTTTCATTTAGATCCTGCATCTTTAGATCCAGATGGTTATGATACATTAGATGAAGCACAAAGAGCTAAAGATAAAATACTTAAATGGTTAGGTAAACCAGAAGATAGAGATTTTGTTTTTGATGGAATACAGTTTAGAAGAGGAATGAGTATTGTTAAAGGAGAAGATCTTAATGATTGGAAAAATGCTGAACAAGAAGATAAAGGAAATTATGAATGGACAGTAATGGCCAATAAAAAAACTGTAGAAAATAATAATAATGTATGGATTCAAAAAAAGGTTGGAAATACTATAGAAAAAGGAGACAAGCCTATAGTATTAGAAGAAGGTGATTGGGCAGCTGATGGATGGGTTATTGAGTTTGATGCAAAAGAATTATCACAAAAAGAAAAACAAAAAACAAAAACTAAATTACAAAAGACAGAACCTTTACAATTTTTTGCTATTACAGAAAGTAAAGGTGAAACCACTTATACTAAAATAAAAAGACACGAGAAGCTTTTAAAATCAATGACTCCTGAAAAACAAAAGAATCTTGTATTACGTATAATGAGAATGGAAGACTTTGAAGAAAAAATGAAGATTCCAGTAAAAAAATTAACACCTTTAGAATTTGAAACTAAGCAGCCAAATAAGAGAATTAGAAAAGGATATGTTAAACATAGAGTCTTTTTAGAATATGATGGTTATGATATTGCAGAACTTCAAGGTATACATTCTTCAGTAATACTAGATGAAAACAATAAGGAATTAAATCCTATGACAATGTCTAACAAACAAATCCTTGAAACATTTGTTATGGGTGAGCATGATAAAGCTAGAGGTGTAACAGAACAAGAATTTGCAGATACTGTTAGAAATAACTATAAGCAAGGATATCTTATAATGAAAAAGATAGATGAATATATGGGAGAAAACTTAGCAACTGAGATTCCTTTCTATATAGAGGGTAAAAAGAATCCTGTCTTAGAAGATATAGGTATTACTATACAAGCTGGTAATATAGCATATTCAACTTCAGTAGCTAATAGAAGTACATTTGATCAATTAGAATATAAATCTGCAGATAGTAAAATAAATAAAGATGGTTCTAAAGGTAGTCAAGTTATTTATAGTTTATATAAAGATAAAAATGGAGATTGGAGAGAAGCTCCTTTTGATAATTTTGATCAAGCTACTACAGAGAATGAAGATTATAGAGATTCACAATTAGAATTAATTGAGAATGATAGAAAGATGGTAGATTTAGATATTAAGTCTTTAGGAAGATATGTAATGGTTATTAGAGATGATAGAGGGGTTTATACTTATGCAGCTTTACAACCTAGAGAAAAAACTTCTGTAGAGTTAGAAGAAATGTTTACTCAATTAAAAGAAAGACATATAGAAACTTTAAAAGAAAACTATGTATCTGTAGAGGGAACAAATAAAAGAATGATTAAAAAGGGTAAAAAATATACAGATCAAGGTTTTGGAATGCAATACAATAATGAATTTAATTCAAACTTTTCAGAGACCCATTTCATTGCTAGTAAAACAAAAGGAGATGTTATTGTACTAGGAGTAGATCCTTATGGAAATATTAATCTAGAGTATTTTAATAGGATAACAAAGCATGAAACACGTGTGTCACTTAATGAAGAAGAAGTGGCCACTGCATCAAACTTTTTAGAATTATTAAATTTACTTAATGAAAAATGGAAAAAAACAGAATGGGCTAAAGCTTATAAAAAAGTAGAGGGAACAAAAAAAGCAGTTAAAGATGTTAATAGACCTAACTTTAAAATACAACCTATAGACTTTAGAATTTCATTACCAAGAACTATAACTACAGAACAATTATCAGATGTTAAAATATTAATACAACCTGAAATAAGAAAAAATATACGTACAGTATTAAGTTATACAAAACAATCTGAAATAGATATGCTAACTGCAAATGCAAGTTCTATACAATATAGACATTCATTTCTTAAAACGTCTTCAGAAAAGAAAATAGAATCAGATGAAAGAGAGGCAATAAATGAACCAGAAGCTAATAAGATAGGAACTACAGACAGTGTAACTACAATGTTTACCAATTATCTAAAAAACGGTAAAGCTTCAAATGAATTATTAGATTCTTTATCAGATGCTTTAGTTGCAGCTCAACAAGACATGTCTGTTTATGCAGCACAAGCTCTTGATATAGTTAAGAAAGCAGGACTAACACACCATGATGTTAAAAATGCTCTTGATTTTGTTTACTCTTTTAAATTTGATAGTGATTTTGTTAATCCTATTACACAAAAAGTAATAGGAACAAAACAAGATCTAATGGAATATGTTCATACAATAGCATTAGGAAAGAAAAAAGTTACTGAATATACTCAAGAAGAATTAGATAATATGGATTCTGTATTTGAAAGTATAGATAATTTACACGATGTTGTACAAGCTGTAAATAAACCTATACTTCAAAGAGCTAATCAACTTTTAAAAGATGACAACTATAAGGTAGAGCTTCAAGCTATGGTTGATAATAAACTTTACAAATCTATGCCGGGTGGAACTAGTACACAAAAAGCTAAACAGAAAGGTCCTGCTGTAAGTATAGTTAATAAAGAAAAACAATTTAATTTAAAAGCATATCAAAAAGCTCAAGAAGAACTTGAACAGTTAAATAATGCTTTAGAAGATGCAGCTTTTGATGAGGCAGTAGTACGTCAAGAATATATTAATTTAAAAACTAATAAAGCTAAAAATGACTTTATACAAACATTAGAAGATACAGGTGATTTTAGAATTTTAGAAAATAAAAATAAATGGAATAGAAGAAATGTACTTTTAGAATTAATGAATCAATATGAAGCTGATATTAAAGGTATAGATCCTAATTTAGCAGGAAAATTTTTACCAGAAGTATTAAAATCTATAGATGAACATGATATAGCTAGACGTCAAGAGTTTATTGAATTTATGAGAGAGAATCTTCCACAATTTATGGTGGATAGAATAGATAATTTAGAATGGAATTCTGAAAAAATGGGAGCTTTGATGGGAGCTTTTGTAATAGATTTAAAATCAGTTGGTCAAGGTTTAACATTAGATAATCTAGTTGGTAAAGTTTATTTGAGCAAAACTTCTAAATTTGATTATCATGAGGCAGGTCATGCTACTATGAGAATGCTTATGACAGATGAAGAAATTGCTACATGGATGGCAACTGCTAGAAAAAATGTTAGAGCACAAATGAGATCTAAAGAGGGTTACAAAATAGGTGAAAATGCTGATGGTAGTTCTATAATAGTTAAAAATGTAAAACAAGCTTTAGAGCATTTAAGATTACAGTCCTATATGTATTCTCAAATGTCTGATAATCTATTAGAGAAAAGACTTTATGAAGAAGATATCTGGGATAATTTTCAATTATATAAAGAGAATCCTAAAAATAAAAAAGTAAGAAAAGAATATAAAGGATTCTTTAGCTGGTTAGTTGAAATGATTAAAAAAGTATTTAAGTTTTTTACAACTAGTTATTGGAATAGTACAAGGTCAAGTGGATTGGGAGGTCCTTATGATTCTTTATTTGAAAAAATAGATAATGGAAAATATAGAACAAGAGCTATTCAAAAAAATCAATTTACAGAAGGATTTTTAGAAGGAGGTTTATCTTTTAAATATGCTTTAAAACCTATTCCTACAGGAAGACCTAAAGTATTAGCAACAAGTAAATTAATTGAAGGGCAAGAGCAAGAAGTTCTTAAACAAGTTACAGAGTATTTTCCGCCAGAAGAGGAAGCAAGATATGTAGCTAATATAGTTAAGATATATTTAGAGCTGTTAGATAAGATGGAGGGTAAATACATACCCAATAAAGTTCTATTAGATGCTGTTAATATTGTTACAGAGAGTCTTAATCCTAAAAGACAAATATTCCAAGATATGGATCCTGGTGATTATAGAAAAATAAAATCACAATTAAAAAAAGACTATGCAGCATTAAGTAGTCCAGAAGCAAAAAGAGCTTTAATGAAATCTGCAAGAGTTGCTTTAACTAGACATGATCAATTTCAAGATGCATTTGATGAAATGATAATGGATAAAGATCATGAATTAGAAGGAAGAACTAATGAAACAAGTTGGGACGAACAGTTACAAGAAATAGGACCAGAAAAAACAGCTTCAAGATTTGTAAGAGATCTTATTGCCACAACAGTTCTTACTGATCAAGCAGGACAACCTTTAGGAGATAAAAAATATGGTTTTAAATGGTTAGATGATGCTAAAACAATACCTGCTGTTCAACCTGTAGATTATATGAAAGCTTTTAATGCACTTCTTTTAGCAGGAGAAGGTATTGAAAATCATTATGAAAGATTTAGAACTATATGGAATCAAACTCACTATAAGCCTGATCTTAAAGCAGTTATGGTAAATATACTTAATTTATTGGGTGTAAAACCTGCCCAATTAAGAGGTAACAGTTGGATGCAAAATGTAGAAAAAAATGGGACTGCAAAACAACAATGGTATTTGGGTAGAATAATTAAAGCTTTTGATACAGTAAGAGTTGATTATTATAATTTAATTCAAAGTGATTCAGGAAATACAAAAGGTTATGTCAATATAATTAATGCAGCTCATAAAGATGATGCATCTAATCAATTAAGAAGTGCAACTAATGTATATTTAGGTCTTGATTCAAAATGGCAAGGAGAAGGAAAAGAATCAAGAAAACTTCACAGGCGTGCAACAGGTGTTTTAAATGATTGGAA
>TARA_R100000664_G_scaffold207_2_pt1 | contig 105638 bp, 102 predicted proteins | sample TARA_R100000664 | Tara Oceans TARA_R100000664 (sample SAMEA2622705) | marine metagenome | biome: marine biome (ENVO:00000447); feature: deep chlorophyll maximum layer (ENVO:xxxxxxxx); material: "saline water (ENVO:00002010), including plankton (ENVO:xxxxxxxx)" | depth 115 m | reverse complement strand
TTTCTTCTTTGACAGAAATTTTTAAACATATCCTCAAAATAATTTAATACTTCTGTAGGAAATACAGCTAGTAACTCATCAATATAAGAATATCTTTGCGTCAATTCGGTACCACCATTACTTATAGCGAAAATATCTTGTTCGTCTTTGTCATTAAAAATTTTCTTATAGTATTGGTCTCTAGCTGGGAAGGTGTCACCTGAAAAATAACCATACTGTGGTAACGACCATAAAAATCTCACGGAACCGTTGTGTCCACCTACTTGATTGTTATAGGATGTAACTCCAGCGGCAGACTCAAATTCGTTAGATAACATTCCACCAGCTGACGGATATAAAATATAATAATCACCAGAAGGAACTCCTGCTGTACTTACCGCTGTGTCTATGGTGGATTGTACGGTAACTGAATTTCCTGTACCATAGGTTGTATAGTAATTTACTTGTTGGTTGTTGGCATTAAATGACGCGTCAGTTTCTTTTATAACATTAACACTAAAACCTGAACTAATATTAAAATTATTAAGTAATGTTGCGTCATCAACTACTGGACTTAAAACGTCTTGACCTGTAACCATATAATGAGCTGCGGCCATTAACTTAGGATATATCCCTAAAGATATTTCTGACCCATTATCTCCTGTAGCTATTGTTCCGTCTGGTAAGGTGTATGAAAAACCTAATCCCATTATTGAATCCGTATATAGAAATTCAGGACCTGTACCTGTGTTAATACTTGTGTTAAAATATCCTAAAGTACCACTGTTTATAGCGTCGTCCCAATTGTCAGCATCTGTATCAGGATTTGTAATACCCGCGGTTTTATATCTCCACCATATACTCCCTATTTTTAATGCAAAAGCTAGAGGTATCTGGTGATGAGCAGCTAATTGATTTAAAATTTGTGATATGTAACTACCGTAATTTCCTGGTGACCATAACATTTTTTCTTTAGTTGTGGCTATAGGTAAACTTTGTAAAAACATGTACCCTAAATTTAAAAAAGCTCCTGGTTGGTCTTTTTCTATATAACCCTTAGCTAAAGCATTTGCAAAGTAAGGTGTGTTAAATAGTGATAAAACTTTTGTGTAGTCACCACTGTGATTTAAACCTTCAGTTATATGTTTTATTTGTTTACCGTCTGTACCTTGGTAATGACTTTCCCATTCCTCTTTAGTCTTTAAATCTTTAGTACTTATTATTTCATCATTAATAATACTTTCGTTAGTTGGGTCTTCATTTATAACATGATGATTACATAAAAAATATTTAAGATTTTGTGTCGAGAATAATTTAGCTTCTGGGTCTAATTGTATTTCTTTAGTTGTGTAAAAACTTCCTTCGTCCGCAGTTTGTCCGTTAGCTAATGTTTCTTGTATCCACGCGGAACCCATGTCCCATCTTAGTGGGTACATATCAAATGTACTATCAGATTTTTGGTCATGAATATAATTTAGTACTTGGGTGTATGGTTTTGTTTCGACTAATTGTATAAAACTTATATATCCAGGATAAACACCATAATTTGTTCCTGGTATATTTTTACCTTCTATATTTCTTTGACTGATATAAGATGTATTAGGTAACCCTAACTGCCATCTAAGAATAACGTCTTGTCCTTTTTCATTATTAAAATATTCAAAAATACTGTTAATATCTGTAACTGTACTATTACCGAAAAATGTTGCTAAATTACTATTTAATTTTATTCTTTTTTCTAAAACCTCAGCATCATATTGAGCTAGTTCTTGTATCGCTGGTATAACATCAGAACTTCTGTTTTGCCATGTTAAACTACCATAATTTAATAAATCAAATGAACGGTCATAAATTTCCATCACCATTTTATCAACGGCACTCTGTCCATAAACTTCATTATCAAAAGGAAATTCTCTAACACTTAGTGGTATATAATCTATTGTTACAAATTGGTTTTCAAATGGAGCGTTTATAGATTCCGTGTGAAATGCACTAGCTTTAGTATACTCCTCAACAAATTCTACTTCAGGCCATAATTTAGCGTCATATGCTCCTGTAATAGATAAACTTTTACTAGCTCCTGGATATTGTAATATTCTTTCATTGTCTTCAGTTTCTTCATAATATATAGGCCAAGGAAATACTGTTTTTTCTTCATTTTTAACATCTTCCGGAACTAACACCCTTAATCTTTTTTGATTGTTTCTTTGTTTAAAGGCTTCTGTATGTACTCTATCTAATAACCTTATAAAGGTATCTGAACCTGCTAGAATAACAGCGTGCAAATTTCTTATAGATGGATAAAACCCTAATGTTTCTACAAAAGTTTTATTTAAATTTTTACTAACTTCAGTTTGTAGTTCATTAAAGTTTTTTTCAAATTCTTTTTGTACGTTTAACCATTGAATTCCAAATGATTCCGATTTTTTATCTACTATATACCAATATGGTCCTTCCAGGGTACTTGAGGTACCACTAGCTATCTGATGTGATACATCAAATCTACCACTTACTGTTATAGGTCTTTGACCTGTTTCACCAAATGTTAAATTACTATTTAATCTTTCTACATAGGTGTCCTTTCTTTTAACCCAAGCGTCGTTTGCTGCGGCTACACCAGAGTCAGTAGCATCTAACAATTGATAAGCAACTATATTTTCTGTTCCCGCGCTTGCTGTAACGTTTGTTGGTATTACTGTCGCGGTAGTCTTATCTAAAAAAGTATCAAACCATTGACCAGTACCAAATATAGAATTGTAAAACTTTGTTAATTCGTCTTGATAGGTCTTTTTATCATCCATGAATTGTAGGTCTTCCTTTTTAAAATTACTAGCTAATTCTGTTTCAAACTGATTTACTTTATTCATTAAAGCAAAAATTGTATATCTAGGAAAGTCTTTTTTTATTAAACCTCTATCTTCATAAGTTTGATAGACTTCGTTCATAATTTGCATACCTAATCCCGTACTAACACCACCTTCACCTCGAGTTGGACTCGGATACATATACGGAGCTATCATCGCTTGATGTAAATTTAAATCATTTAGTAAAGCTGAGTGATTACCAATAAATTTACACGTAATATTATAATCACCTGAACTAGAGTCGAAAGCTGCGTTAAATTTCATTAATTTAAGTTGGTACTTTACTGCTGTTCCGTAATAACCTTTTAAAGTTAGGTGGAATACTGGATAAGGCATGTGAAAAAAGGCTGTATAAGGGCCACCTGTGTCTCCTTGTTCAAATAAGGTTTTACCCCTAATATCTGTAAAATTTATAGTTACTTCAGGGACAAATGATTGGTTTATTACCACATTTATAGAGGTAATTCCAAACCCTTGAAAATCTTCAGCTTCTTTTAAACTTTTAGTGTACGCTCCTGTCTGTGCAAAATCTTCATTTTCACTATAAGTAATTTTATTAAAATCTGGATTGGTGAATGCTTCGGTCCAAGAACTGTCTAAACTTTTTTTACCTTTTGGTTTAAGGAAATTAACTTCTCCCCCAAATAAATCTATAGCAACTTCTGATTCTGTATCCGCGTCTCCTAAAAGAATTTTACTTCTAGGTACTATTTTTGCTACTAAATTGGCGTATATAACTAAATCTTCATGATTAACTAACCTATCTTTAACCCCTTTATTAGTTATTACTTTATTAGGATTGATTACCGTTAGATTACCACCAATTTTTTCCGTAAGGATATCTTCATTTCCACTAATACTCATAATTCACCCGATTTTTATCTACCATAAAAAAGAAAATAATTTTGTAGCTCCGACTTATATTCTTCTAAAGAGGGTATTAGGGGAAAAGGAACTCTTATTAATGTACCATCAGGAATATTCCATTCTTGTGAACCATACTTTTGGTTGCCTTGTAATATTAACCACCCGAAGTAAGGTGTCCCATAATATTGTTGTGATAATTTATCCATTCTAGTTTTACCAAGTTTATAGACCACATATTTGTCCGATGGTTTATCGGCTAATGTAATGTATGGTACTGTTTTTATTTCACCATTTTGTGTAAAATCTTTATATCTGTTATAATACATAATATTAACTTAATAAAATTTTATCTGAAGTTTTAAAATTAAAATCTGAAGACAGTGTCCCTACTCTGGAGTTTTCAAAATATTTCATAACTTCTTTTATTTCTGTGGTTTTACCTGTATAGTTTACACTATAATCGTTATCCGACGTTAAAAGATTATCAATTTGTTTTTTAGCTATTTTATTTAATCCATAATCCACATCAAATATTTGTTCGTATCTTTTAACATCAAAAGTAATAAGTTCAGAAGCAAATTCTTCTATTCTACTTTTAAATTGTGGAACTAAGTAAGAATGTATACCGTCTCTAAAGTTAGTTTTAGTTGTTGTTAAGTCTTCTATCAATATTGCTTTTCTATATTCAAATAATTTACCAGCATTTACTGTATAGTCCACCCCGTTTACTCTATTTATTGTTTGTTGGTTGCAAATTATGTTATTAAAGAATATATATTCTTCTAATTTAGTACCTAATGTTAAGTAAGAGTCATCTAATAGACTTTCTAATGTACTAGTATATTTTTCTATTTTATAACCTACATTTCTAATATCATTTGTTAATGTTGTAATCTCATCACCACTTAAAGTCATACAGATAATTCTAGAACCTGAAGCTCCACTCGCTATACCATCATTACTACTACCAGTGACTAAATTGAATCTGTCTATTCTTGTACTACAGTTTAATTGAGCATCTTTTATTTGTAAAAATTTATTTACGTATGTTGTTTTTAATGATTTAAATTGTTCCTGTGCATGAGTTAACAAAGTTGTTTTAACATACTCCTCGTCTTCTATAGAAGCTCCTTTGGGTATAAAACTTTGTATGTGTGTTAGTCCACTATTAATATTGGTTATTAAACTATTATACTGGGTATCTAATCTACTTAAAAATTTAAACGGTAATCCTAAAAAATGTGAGTTACTGTCTAAAAAATCACCATAGTGATATCTTTTTTCTATATACATAAATTCTAAATGACCAAATCCAAATCTTCTATATATGTCAGACGCAAATGAATCACAAACTGATATATAGTATTTTGAATCGGATACTAATTGATTGTATTGATTCTTATATTTTACTATACCTGTTCTTTCTGTTGTTGTAGCCATAATATATTTTTTTATCCTGTTACTTCAGGGTTTGTTCCTGTTTCAATTATTTCAGGATTAGAACCGTCACCTCCAGCATTATTTGACGTATTACTTACTTCTGGGTTACTACCACCTTCTTGATTTAGGACTTCGTTATTAACCTCTTCACTAGTAGGTGTTTGAGTGGTTACTTCGACTCCAGACCTTTCATCATACATTTCTGTATTAGCAAAATAGTCAAATGATAAAGCATTCTGTAGTCTACTAATAGGTGCTTTTAATCCTTGTCCACCAATATACTTAAAGTTCATTTGTATATCCGCTATCATCGGTTGTACGCCTATCCCGTCAGGATTTAAATCAAATAATAATGGTTCGTAAGATATACTCACCGAATCTATAACTATTTTAGTGTGATAAAAATCCCCTATCCTTAGTACACATATTGGTGGGGGACCAAACGCGGTATTATCAGCGTCTATAATTTGTGTACCTTCTTTTGTTATGGTAGGTATTGTTTTTCCTGGTCTACAAGTTTGTATTAAAAAAGTTAATCTACTATTTAATCCTTCTGGTGTAGTAGAGTGAAAAGCTGGATGGAAATACTTTAGTTGGTCTCTTATAGAATTATATATGAATGGGTTGTTTTCTTCTAAAAATTCAAAATAGTTTGCTTCACCTAATAGTTTTTTTAATACAAACTGTTGGGTTAGTTGTTCTTGTTCTTGGAAGTTTTGTGCGTCCTCCGCGGCAGAACCCGCGGGTGGTTGCCCATCAACACTATTAGATATATTTTGATTATTTTGATTTTGAGCTTCTAAATTATCTATCTCATTTTGTGTAAAATTACCACCAGCAGGATAATCTTGTCCTGTATTTTGGTAATTTATATTATTAGACACATCATTATCATCTGTAGCATTAGCTTCATTATATAAATAATTTAACTCATCCATTGTAAAATTTTGGTAGGTTTCTGCCAATTCAAATAAATCAAATTCTTTACATCCAACAAAAAACGCGTTTAAAGCTGCGTCTGCTTGAGCGTCCGTTAAACCTTTCAGTCTAGTTTGTGTTATAACATTTAGTACTGATGGGTGGTCTACTACTATTTTAAAGGATAAGGTACCAATTCTTTCAGCGTAATTGTATGTGTATATTGGTTCTGGTCTACCTAAAAAGTTTGTAGAATTCCATTGTGCAGAATTAGTATCACCAATACTAATATCATAAGGTGGGAACCACATTATTCTTCCACCATTAGGTCCTTTTTCTGCTGCGGGTAAATTATTAAATTCATTGGTACCTCTCCAAGCTAAATTTTCAATAGAGAACATATATTTTTTAACATTTTTACCTGTAGGCATAGAAGTACTTTTACCTCTTGTTGGGTATATATTCAGGTTATACGGTGTTTCAAATACTGAATCTGTACTACAAACATATCCTCTATGAACTCCTCTTTGTTGTAAGTCAGAAAACGTAATAAATGGTTGGTCTTTGGTCCATACTCTACAATACTCCATACAATTCCAAGGTACGTCTCCATCGTGGTAGTTGGTTACTCTTGAACCTTTGGATATATTTTTATAACCATCATTAAATATTTTAGCTGTTTGGTCGATTGCGTTACCCGCGTGTTTAAATTTAGCTCCACCAAAAGCTGGTGTAGAATCTATTAAAGCTTGAGTTGCATCTAAAATAGAACCTTTCTTTTTTGGTAAAACGTCAGAACGATTAATTATGAGATTTGAAGCTACACCAGGATTTTGTGAACTCGTATCTGTAACTGGTACCGAAAGGGCTCCTACCCAAGTAAATCCAGCGTTAACACCTCCTCCATTAACATAAGCTCTTCCTTGGTCCATCATTTCATATCTTTGCCATAAAGCTTGACCGTCTACTGTTTCATACTGTTGGGCTATAGCGAATGGACCATAAACTAAAGCTTGTACTGGTCGACCAAATTTATCAGCTGGAACCGCGTCAAGTGGTGACTGAATTAATCCTGGTTCTAAATTTCTACTACCTAAATAATAATTTCCTACAGGAACCTCAATACCAAATGCTGTTTGTGATTGTGTATAATCTGGTCTATAAAAGTTATAATTTAAAACACCAAATAAAGTCGATTGTTGCTCTTCTCCCATGTAAGCTATAAAACTCTCAGAAGGAGCTGGGGTAGCGAAAGGTGAGGTTGGGATTGAACTTCCTTGTGTGAATATATTACTTATTTGATTAAACTCTGCTCCACCAACTATACTAAAGTAATTGAAGTTAATTGGGTTTTCTAAGTAAGTGTTAACATTAGGTGGTTGGGTGGGTAAAAAATAACTTCCTGGTATAACAGATTCTGGGTCGTATGATGGCTCTAAACGAGATAAATAATTTTCATCATCGTCTACTATTTCGCTAGGTGGACTAGTAATGTTTAAACTAAATAACCCATCAGGTTTGTCTTTTATTTCAAATTGTCCTTGATTGAATCCTAAATTTTTCCTTAAGTGACTAAAAGAGGTTTTAATTAACATAGAGTCATCTAGGATTTTACTGTTTAATGTAGTAATAATACCATTGGATATGTTAACAGTGTTCATTACTTCTATCGCGGTATAACTAGATGAGAAAAATCCTTCAGGAAGTAGTGTATTTGCGTTTATATATGTTAGTTGAGTGTCTCTAACTAATTTATTAACATCTATTATTGTCAGTCCTCCGTAACCGTCTGTTGGTCCGTATTTGTTATTTAAATACATAGCCTCTTGTAACGGTATACCGTCCTGATTAGTCACGTCCTCTGGTTGTGGTTGGTCTCTCACTGACTTATCGGATAAATTCGTATAAACAATAGTACCTGGAGCTATATCACCATTAGGTGGAATAGGATTACCCCTGTTCAAATACGCTCCATCTAAATTTCTATTAAGAAGAGCTTCTCTAATAAGTTGGGTGCCTTCTAAGGAAATGTTAAAGTCTCCTTGTGTCCACGGATATTTTATTTCTGTATTTAAAAACATATATTTTTTATTTTATTAATTTTAACTACCCACCATAACTAGTTGCTCCGTCAATAGCATATACAATATCTTTAGCGTTTTCATTTACCAGTTGTACAAATTTTTTGCCTGATATGCTATCACCACCATTAACAGTTACATTACCACTTACGGTCATTTTAATATCTCTTAAACCGCCTCCACCGCCGGTATTTCCTTCACCACCAAGTGGTGTTAGTTCACTAAAACTTTTTACTACTGTACTAGCTTGAATTGTGTCGTCTGGTGAAAATTCATAAATTGGGTTGGAACCTTTGGGTCCTATTTGTAAAGTTCTTTTCTCACTAGTTGGTCCAAAAGTACCATCATTTACTATTATGGGGTCTATAGTATTTGCATCTATAGCTGTTTTAATTAGTACTCCTATATCATCAGCTATGGCTTGAACCATGCCTACAATATCTCCTATACCAGACAAAGAGTCAGATACTAAAGTGTCTAATCCTGGTAACATTTTATTAGAAAAGTCTCTAGACATAGTTAACACACTTTCAGCTAAGTTTTGTCCAGCACCTAGAGTACCTGATTCCATACCTTCCATTATCACCCCACCTGTTATCATATTTTCTATATTAGCGGCAGCTACTGCAGTTGCCTTATTAGCTGTTAATTGGTCTTTGAATATTTGTTCGTTAGATAAGGAATCGGTATGAGCTTGTTCTCTTAAAGCTTCTAGGATTGTCGCGTCTTCTTCCATTAAACTAGCTAAGTTTTCTAGTGGTATTTCTCCATATCCAGGTAAACTAATCGCCATTTTTTTCTCACCATCAATTTCAGCGAAATCTGACATTCCAGCAATTAATCCTTTAACTTCTTCATCGTCAAATCCACTTAACATACTTTTTGCTAAGTCCATTTTTTGACCTCTTATAGCTGTAGTTTGTAATTCTTCTAATGATTGATTCGTTAGTTTAGCGTAATCTCTCATTCTTATCATGTTAGCTGGGTCAATTTCGAATTCACCAGTAGTTTCATTAAATGTAGCGAAACTTTTAGCGTTCTCATTCATGTCATCCATTAAACCATCTATGTCATATAGAGACTGGTACATTAATTTTAGGGGGTCAGTCATGTTGGTTCCACCAATCATTTGCATTCCCGCAGCAAAATCTATTGCAGCTTCAGGGTCAAAGAATTTTTCAGCTAATTGTGTTACATTATCAAAGTTTGTACCCAATAACTCTGCTTCTGCCACCATTGAGGTTAATCCTTGTACCCCATTTTTAAATCCGTATAAATTAACTTTTTCAATTTGTTTACCAACTGCTGGTAATAATTTTTCTGTAACCAGTCCCATTTTTTGTGAAGTAACAATAGCGTTTTCCATCGCTTCAGCTGCTTCATAAGAACCTCTACCTATTTTTTCAAAACCAGCAACAAAAACTGGAACGGATTGTTGGGCTACCGTACCATATAAATCACCTATTAATGTTAATTGACCCGCTACATCTGGTGGTATTCTTAAATTCCTACCTATATCTTGTGTAGCATCAGAAACCGTCATAAATACGTCTCTTGCGGTGATACCAAACTGGTCGAACGCTTCAGCTCCTTCTTGATAAAGGGCCATATTTTCCATTATGAGCTGTTCGGTCATACCGAATGTCTGAGACAACCCAACTCTTAGTTGGTCGGTAGACTCAACCATTTCTTTGTAAGCGTCTAACTTTTCATAAGGGTCTGTAGATATTAACTTTTGACTAAGGTCGATTACATCGTTCATAGCCATGTTTTGTTTTCTATACTCAGTAGCTACAGTTTGTAAGGTTTTGGTGAGAGGATTTGTAGCACTAACATTACTACTAGAAGGTGGTGATGAACTTATAGCAGAAGGTCGTGAAACACCATAAGTACTACGGATATATCTTTCCGCTCCCGCTTGGTCGGAGGCTCTACCACTAGCGATAACATCTTGTACGAGCTGGTCATATTGATTTATAGTCATATTAAATCTTTATTGATAAATATTTACAAAGATATTTTTACCGTCTCGCTTTTTGATTTGCTTGTTCTATTGCTTTGTTCTTTTTCTCAAATTCATCAGATAACATTTTTAGATAGAATCTTCTTTCGAAAATAGGCATTCTTAAAACATCTGAACGGGTAAAATTAAGATGTCGGGCTATGTAGTATATTTCCTCGAGCATACTGCCCCTATACGCCGAAGAAAGGACGAAAAAACTCTACGCCAAAGTTAATCTGGAACGATACAGCGTTTCCTGCTGGGGAAACTACTTCTCTTCTTAAATCTAATCCAGGTTCAGCGTCTGCGATAAATTTTCTAATATATTTAGAGTCTGCAATAGGTAATTGTGAAACAGTTCTTGCTATTTCACCTACGTCTCTAATACCATCTATTTCTACTACCATTTTTTCTATTCTTTTGGTTACTGATGGTGGTATTTTAATATTTTCATAAGCTTTTCTAAGGTCATTTAATTCTTGTTCATCTTTTGGTGACAAGGTTTTTAACATTACCTTTCGTCCACTTTTTGGGAGTGTGGTTTCGTATTCTCCTTTTTTGTTTGGACTTATTTTAACTTCTTTGAATGTTAAATTACTTAAGTCTTCTATGTGTTCAAAACTTTCATTAGTTACTGGGTCTACAAGATTAAAAGTGTATTCCGAACCAAAAGCGGTGTTTCTTAAAAAGATTAGGACCGCTTGTCTATCACATTCAGCTAAAGTTGCTATATCAATATCTTTATCTAAAATTTTCTTACCTAATAAAATGTCCATCATTTCTCCTGATTGTACAAGATTAGGTGCTGTTAAAATATTTTCATCTTCAGCTGTGAGGTAGCTAACCTTTACACTTTTCTTATTGCCAGGATAAAATACGCCCTTAGAAGGCAATTCTACCATGTCATAAGCTACTTGTGGTTCCATTTCTGGTGTGTTTTGTTGTAAATCCATATTTTTGCGTTTAAATACTAATTTAAGTTTATTATAATTTTATATCAACATTATAAAATATAATTATTATATGTTTCAAAATTTAAGCATTAGAGCTATTACTAAATCCGAATGCGCTAAGCTACTTAATGAATATCATTACTTGTCAAAAGAAAGTAAAGGTTTCAGATGTGGTTTTAATTACGGAATTTTTAAACAAGATGAGTTAATAAGTGTATGTATCTTTCATGCTCCCTCTGTGCCTGAATTAGTTAAAGGTTGTTTTGGTTTAGATAGGAGTTCTCAGGAGGGAATATATGAACTGGGAAGACTGTGTGTACATCCCGAACACAATTTTAAAAATTTATTATCTTGGTTCGTCTCAAAATCTATTAAACTTCTTAAAAAAGAAACAGTTCTTAAAGCTGTAATATCTTATGCTGATTCCAAACTACATAATGGTTACATTTATCAGGCAACCAATTTTTCGTATTATGGATTAACAGATAAAAAGAAAGATTTTTGGTTTGAGTTGGATGATGGTACGTTTATAAAACATTCTCGAGGACCCGTAAAAAATAAACGAGGTGAATGGAGGGATAGGACTAGAAAACATAGATACATGTTAGTTTTTGATAAAACCCTTAAAACTAAGTGGATTAAACAACCTTATCCCAAAAATAAAAATGTTGCCCCTTTAAATAAAAAAACCCCATAACTGGGGTTTTTTAATATTGTATGTTTTATAGTTTTAGTAAACTAATATACATCTGTCTGGTCTTAGTGTAGCAGAAATGTTAGATAGTCCGTCATCACTATAAGATAAGTCATTAAAATTAACATCTGTTAAAAATACACCTTGCATTACCCATTTTTCTACAACAACTCCTGTAGGGTCTAATAATTCTAAATCGATATTTTTCTTATATCCCGCAGCATATCCCATTCTACCAGTAACTGACTCAGCGTGTAGTCTAACCCACTCCATCAACGCTTGTGCTGCTGAAGGACCGATTGGGTCTCTGAATGTTACATTAACAGTATTCCATGTAAATCTTCCTGCCACATAAGTAGATGTGTTTAGGAAAGGTATTTCTACAGAATTTATTGTTACTTGTGGTCTTGATGTACTTTCAACGTACCACTCGTTTAAACCCAGTGAAGAATCAAATCTCAAAATAAACCGATTCTTTCTTTTCGGTTCATAAGGAACGGGCATTTTCATTAATAAATCAGCCATATTGTGTATTTTTAAAAATTTCTTTTATTTACTATTATAAATATATCTATATTTGAAAACTTTCTTGTTTCTATTCTCTTTTAACTACAATTTTGTTTATGTCACCACTAGATGTGTCATATACAACAAAATTTACTTGTGGATACTTTTGGTTTAGTTCATCTTTTATTAAATTTATTACAGCACTTATATTACCGTAGTCATCGTCACTAAAACCTATAGATAATTGTGAATAATTACCATCTTCTATTTTACTAACACCGTTTACAACTTTTTCTATATAATTTCTAAGTGCTGTTTTTTTAGCTTCTTCAGGGTTATCCGTATTGATGAACCTATTTCCGAATTTTTTACCGAATTCTTCGGATGTTACAGGGTGGTATTCATTTTCATTTAAATAAAAATCAATCGCGTCCCACGGTGAATAGTCCACAGTTTCTGGATATTTCTTCTTAATGTTAAATAACATATCTTCTAGTTCTCCCTCACTAAAAGTATTTCCAATTATTACTTTTATACCTTTAGGAAAAACTTCTGGTGTATGTCCTCTTGCTGTAATAATAGAAAAAGGATTAGCGTATATTAAAGATTCTTTAAATTTTTCAAAAGAAGGAGCGAAACTTCTTTTTTGTAAAGCTTCATTAAGGTCGTCAAAAAAAACATTATCATTTCTAAAATTAACAAAGGAATCTTCATTTACCCTAAAATTTTCATTTTCTCTTACCTTAGAAAACATTTCAGTGGTTATGAGGGTTGGTACCCATTCTGTGCCGTTATTGTAATCAATTGCAATTTTAGTAGGCATATGGAGGATATTGTCGTCCCAATCAAAAGAATAAGCTCTTACAGCACCATTATTTGCTCTAGCTTGTTCTTTAACTACATTACTTAGATGTTCTAGTTGTTTTGCTGTTATGATAATTTTACTCATATCTTATAAATATTAAAACATTTTGTTAATACAACTTACATAAACTATATGGTTATAATATAAAAAACTCCTGTGTAGGAGTTTTTTATATAATATTAAGAAGTAAACTTAATGTAGATTAAACATCGTCTGGACAAGATTCTTCCTCATCAATCATGTCATTGTCGATTCCTGCTACAACATCTTCTGCCATATCTTCATCTTTTGGGGTAACTTCTACGTTACTTCCCGATGGTATGTCGATATTAACAACATTTTCATCTTCATTGACATATTTTTCTACTAATCTTTCGAGTTGTTTTTCACTTATAATAACTGATTGTTTTTTATTATTAGTAAAATGTTTAGCTCCAGTCGACTTCACACCTAAACTTTCTATTAAAATTTCTTTATTCAATTCCATCGTAATAATTTTTATTTAGTTTTAAACTGATTCAAATTCTGCTCCAGTTGGTGTTATCAAGAATTCTATGAAGATAAACTCTAACGCTCTTGTAGGTTTTAAGTAAATCTTACCATTTAATTCATTTCTATCAATTTCTTCTGGGTCGTTAGAAAGTACAACTCTAAAGTCTGTTAAACCTCTATCTCTTCTAATAGAATCTAATATAGGGTTAACTAGGTCTAAGAATTGTTGTCTTACTACATCATCATTTTGTTCGAATAGTAGTCTAACAGCTACCGCGGAAATTAGTTTTCTTGTTTGTAATAATAATCTTCTAACATTAATTCTGTCAAGAGCAGACTCTTTAATTTGTAGAGTTTTCTGTCCAAAAATAATTGGTCCTACATCTGAGAATGTCGCTATTGGGTTAATTCTATCAACATATAACGTATCTCTTTCGTCCTGAGTCAGTTTTCTTCTAGCTCTTTGTGCGTTTACTAAACCACGTGTATAACCTGCTGAAGCGAACCAAGGGAATGCTACATTATCAGTTAATGCTAAGTTTCTAGTAACCTCTGATGTTGGTGGTATATAGATTTGTTTATTACTATTGTCATCTCTAACCAAAATCCATGGATAATACGTTGCCGTATAGTTAGAATCTATTAGTGAGTCCTCTAAATTATCTCCAGCTTCTGTTGGTGATATTTGATTTGTCACATCTGAAGATGTTGGTACGTACATGTTAAAGTCAGGTGTTGTCGTAATATATAACGAGTCAGCTCTTTGACTTTCTACCATATCTATAGATTCTTTAACTAGAGATTGGTTGTTAACGTAGTCAATACCTGGTGTAGCAAATACATTAATATTAACCGCTTCTGGGTTTTGGAATGTTTGTACACCTCTAAGGTATGCAAAATAATCCGTATTTGCTTCAGTACTACTTAGAGCTTTAAATGAACCGTCTCCTACAGCTGACGGGTAAACCGCGTCATTACACGCTCCATTTAAGAATCCTTGTAGTCCAAGTCTATAGGAATCACCATTACTTCTAAACTTACGGTATTCATCCCATCCATCAAAACCACCATAAGGTGCTAAAGTAAATTTACGAGAATTTAGTTTTTTGTATGGGTGATTACTTGATGCTGGTTCACCTCTAAAGTCTGCTGCTCCCACCTCAAAGATAGAGTCACCACTAAGAGTTGTACCCGATTGTGTTATATACGTTCCAGAACCCGCAACAATTATTGTAGCTCCTGAATCCATATGGAAACCTTTTCTGATTGTTCCCCAACTTACACCATTAACATCTGTACAAACCGATACTGGTGTTTTCTTACCTTTATACTCGAAGAAATCAAAATCTATAGCTGCACCTACTGTGTCAGAAATACCTAAATATGTTTTTCTCACATTGTCACCTGGTGATATATAAGAGTTAGCACTTCCGTCAGCGTTATCATAAGGTGGGTCATAAACTACTTCTCCAGCCGTAAAGTATTTTGTTTTATATTTTAACATCGGTGGAATAGCTCTACACGTTTTACCAGCACCGTTTTCATAATTTCTAAAATCGTAGTAATCAAAACCTGCTGGAACAGCGTCTTTAAGTGTTCCATCTAAAACCTCTTCAGTTAAATATAACATTGTGTATTTAGACCTTAATTCGTATTGACCATCTGAAGTACCTATTTTTCTTCCTATAAAAGAAGGTAATGATGGGTCTAAACTACATCTTGTGAATTTTTCATAAACAACAGGACTAGCGTCACTATCATAGAAATCTCTAACTAATACATCAAACTCTAATCTTTCAAATGAAATGTTTATAATTGATACTTTATATTCTCTATTTGCTTCTGTACCGTCTGAAATAGAAACAAATTTAAATAGTCTATATACATCCTCACCTCGTAATTCTGAAACTACGTAAGGTGTTTCTGGTGTTTGCCATTGTTGCATGTACCAACCTATAGAATCCATACCTGTATTGTTCCATCTTGCTGCTGGTAATTTTAATAAACAACAGTTTAGGCCTCTAATTCTATTTCTATTAAATCCATATTTTAGGATATTAGGGTAAACTTCCTCAACAAAAATAGGAACTTCCTCCATTTTTTTATCAAATACATTTCTACCTAATACTTTTGGTAGGTAATTTTTAGATGATGTATTCATGCTCACATCAAAGTTATATGTTGCTCCACCATCCGTTCTAGCACTTATACCAAAATTAAAGAATGGGTCATCAACTATTGGTTGGTAAGCTCCTAAACAATTAAATGTTACATCACCGTAAGCTCCTGTTGAGGATGATGATGAACCACTAATTGTATAGACTGGTCCTCCTGTAGAAAGTGAACTTTGTCCTCTAGCTCTCATTGTTGCCACTACTAAGTTGTGATATTCAGTGTCTGCACTTACATTTTGATATTCAGCTGCACAACCACTTAATTGTAATGTTAACAGATTTTGTGATTGACAATCAGCACTATAGAATACCATATTAACAGCAAGTGTCCCAGAATATGAGTTTGGTCCGTCAGCTCCAGAGAAACCAACAAAGGTATGTGAAATACCTGAAGATAGATTACCTTGGTCGAATCCAGTTCCTGCTCCACCTAAGTTACCACCTACTAAACTACCAATATTAGCAAATCCACTATAAATTACTGAAACAGCTGAGTAAGCTCCTATACTAGTATCACAAGTTGTACCACTCTTCGCGAAATCGAATGGCGTTAATGGTACTGGATATGGATTACTCTTTAATACTGTTGTTGTGGATGCTGTTCCTCCTGATAATACCTCGTCAAAATCAGATGGTACATAAGGATGTGTCGTTACAGGTCCTATACTATCATATGTTCCCACTGGTGTTTGGTATAGGGAACTCCATACATTAGCTACTACACCTGTTGCGTTAGCTGATGTTGAACCAATTCTGTATGCCCAAGTTTCTGGACCACCACTACTAGTAGCCGTAAACGATATTACAGCTTGTCCACCTGTTCCATTTACTCCTGTAGCTCCTGACCATTCTGTACTTGTTCCTCCTGATGTTGGGTCATTATTAAATTGTCCACCAGCAAAGAATGTACTTGCTCCACTAGTACTTAAGTCAACTTCATCTATATATGTTTGAGCTGTTAAAGCTGAATAACCAAACATATCAAATGAAGAACCTGAATAAGAAGTACAGTAACAGTTAGCACCTTCACCATATTCATACTCGAATAAAGTGTCATACCAACCATCATTTTGGTCATCATAGAAGTTTGAAGCGTCAACAGCTAATCTATTTTCATGGTCTATTGCTTGAATGGATAATCCTGATGTATTACCTGTCATCCACGTGTTAGCGTAATGTTCACAAAAACTATTTGCTCCTTCACCACCAACAGTTGTTCCTGTACCTAATACACCATAATACCAGTATTGACTTAGTCCTGAACCATCCCAAGACATATTGTCCCCACCATTTACTGTGTTAACAAAAGAGGTTATTTCATCAATAAAAGTACCTAAAGTAGTTCCATACCCATTAATAAATGTTTGGCCTGTTAGTTGGTAATTTTGAATTGGGAAATTGGCACCCCCAAATGTTGTCATATCAGTGATAGGGTCACTAAACTTTCCTGTCGCAGAGTTATATGTTAAATATATTCCGTCTGGCGTAGCGGTAGTTGAGGTCATTGGAATGTAAATAATGTCACTCCAGTTACTCGTTGTTTGAGCTGATGTTGCAGCAGAAACGTATAGTGGGTCTACTTCACCGATTGTTGTTATTGACCAAGATGGTCCTGCATCATAACCATTTAATCCTAATACTCTTGTCACAAACAATTGATTTGATTGTGATAAGTAAGATTTTGCTATAAATGCTAATTCGTGTTTAGGAATTTGTGTATCAACAAATTTGTCAGCTGATGTACTACCAAATCTAGTTGTAAAGTCACTATAATTACTTACAAAGATTGGTTCAAAAGCTGGCCCTTTTTTGGTCTCTCCGACCAAACCTAATGTTGTAACACCAACACTCTGTGCTACAAAACTTAAATCTTTTTCCGAGGTGTATACCCCTGGAGATACGAATACTCTATTATTACCGTTAGCCATATTTGTCTTTTTTTACTAAATAAATTTATTTTATCATTAGATAAATACTTTTTCCCAACCGAAAAGGTATTGCTAAAAACGTACTATTTATTGTAAAGTATGAATATTTTCTACCTTTTTTCTACCTATGAAAGAAAACAACAAAAAAATAAAAAATTTAAAGATTCGAGAAGAATACCATAGAATACTTAAAAGGTATTGTAAAAAACATGGTTTACTCCTATCCAGGTATATAGAAAAGTTAATAGAAAAAAATTGTAAACAAAAAAGTGATATATACGGAGAGGGTTAAGGTAAAAGAGTTTCTTCTAATACAACCATAGATGTTTTAGAGTTATCGTCTATATCAATAATCACTTCTAATTTATCCAACTTCTTTATTTCTATTTCTGGTGAGTTGTCCGTCACACCATTAATTTTAAATGTTACTGACGATACGTTTCTTGTTCTTACAGTTTTTATATTAGCTCTATACTGATAAGTTATAGTTCCTACTTCTGGGGTTGTTGACCCTATTTCATAATTTAATTTTCTTCTATATTTGTATGGGTTAACCTTCCCATCCATAACCTGTATATTTTTTCTTTTATTTTTAACATCAAAATCAAATAACATTAAGTTTCTAGTAATTGCTGGTTTTACTTCAAACTCCTCCTCGTCAATTAAAAATCCTAATAAGATAAAACTATAATTTTGTTGGTAGTACCTTCTATCGTCAGTATCTATAACACTTTCATCACCTACAGAATTAAGTATTATTGGAACATAGTGTCCTTTAACAAAAGTATAGGCTTGTCTAGAAGTAAAAGTTTGCATTACTTTTCTGTTAAAAATGTTAAGTTCTCTCATTCTATTACATACGATTTTAACATCATAAGTAATGTCTATAGGTACGGGTTGTGGAATTGTATAAACGTCCATACCTTTTCTAGTTCCATCCCAAGTTGGTACTTTGGCAAAATGAAACTGTTTTCTATTTGGGATTGTATATCTTAAAGCTGGATTACTACCGTATTGTACATCTGGTTTTCTTACTACAACAATAAAAGGTAGTTCTACATTTTTATCTTCATTAGCAAAACTCCAAGTTTGTGCAAATTCTCCCCATCGTTGAATGGTTAAAATTCTATCTATGACAGGAAGTTGTTTTCCGTTAAGTGCTACTTTTAGTTGTTCTTGTACAAAACTTAACATACCCCCGTCTAGGTCTTCATGTAATACCGATTTAGGTAAAAATGTACCGTCTTCTGTTATGAGTCCTGCTAATTCTTTTCTTCTGTCAGGAACTTGTATTCCGTTATAACCAAACGGATACTCTTCTTGTACCTTTCTAGAAGTAATATCTAAATTCTTTTTAACTTTTTTAGGTAATGCCATTATATTCCTTTAAATTGATTTGGTGTTACGTAAGCACATTTTATTGTCCTATAAAAAGGTTTGTATCCACCAATGGTGTGTTTTAAATCGGATGTTACTCTTCCATCATTAGTTACACTATAATATCTCATCCTATCTTCGGTTTCTTGATAACCAATGTAATCACCATAAGAAATATCAATATCTAATTCATCTAAATGTTTAGTATAAACACCAAAGGTAAGATTTCCTGGCTCCATCTGATTTACAAGTCCATCGGCGTAGCTTTTATTTTGTGGTTCATCTATTTTGACGTAAGCGTTAAATTCTACAGGAGCAAAATATCTAATTTCTTCTGGACCTGATTCACCATAAACATCATCTACGTCTGATTGTCTTCTATCTACCCTAAATAATACTAATGTGAAATGCATGTCACCATGTAACCATTCCATCCCCATTTGTTGTTCTAGGTCAAAATCTTCCGACCCAAAAAATCGAGATATCCTTGTAATAGGTATTTTTTTCTGTTTTGCCATATATAGATAAATACTTAATTGTTTATATTAGAGAATTTATTATATTTGTATATAATGGATAACTTACTTCCTGAAATAGAATCTTTAAGTCTCTTAAGTAAATATGAGGGGGCAAATAACTATATATTGAAATTAAAAAACAATTTAAAGTTATCTAAAAACTTTTTGCCCACTCGTAAACAAGCAGACTATATTATTAAAAATTATGAAAATGTACCTAAAATAGCTCGTAAGTGGATTGAGATAGATGATTATTTAAGTGAAACACTTATGTCACAAAACTTTTTACAAAAAAAACCAGAAAAAATATGGGTAGAAAAAATATTAAGTGAAAGTGATAAAGCTTACCATGTTTGGGGAAAGATAATAGATACTCACCCTTTAAACGACTTCTGGGTACCTAAAGCACAAATTATTGTTAACACAGAAAGAAAGGTTTCTGTAGACTACTCTCCTTATTCACATAGAATGCCTTATGACCACCAAAAAATTGCTATAGAAAAATTATTAGGTAATGATAAATTTATTTTAGCTGATGATATGGGTGTTGGTAAAACTACTAGTGGGACAATAGCCGCTATTGAGAGTAAGTCAACTAAAATATTAGTAATATGTCCAGCTACACTTAAATTAAACTGGAAAAGAGAAATAGAAAATTATAGTAAAGAAGAAATTGGAATTGTTGAGGGTAAGAAGTGGAAAAGTGGTAAATTCGTAATAATAAATTATGATATATTAAAAAACTTTCACTCTATAGATAAGAGTATTACGACTATTTTAGATGAAAATTTTGATTTAATTATAATAGATGAGGCTCATTACATTTCTAATCCTAAAGCTCAACGTACTAAGTTGGTGAATAATTTATGTTCTAAAATTAAAAAGGTTTGGTTATTAACTGGTACACCTATGACTTCTAGACCAATGAATTACTATAATATTCTTAAGTTAGTAGACTCTAGAGTAGCGAAAAACTGGGTTCATTATGTTAAAAGATATTGTGATGGGTATCAGATTAGAAAGGGGAATAGAAAAATTTGGTTAACTCATGGAGCGTCCAACCTAGAAGAATTACGGGACCGAACTAAACAAAAAGTTTTAAGAAGACTAAAAGAAGAAATATTAGATTTACCAGATAAAATTATAACACCAATTTTTTTGGAGTTAAATTCTACGGAATATCAAAAAGAGGTTGGTGAGTATTTGGATTGGGCAAACGATAACAAAAATAAAAGTTTAACAATACAGCTGTCCAAACTAATGAAGGTTAGACAACTTATTGCTCTAGAAAAACTCAAAAACACATATGACCTTATTGACCAGTGTTTAGAACAAGATAAAAAGGTGATTGTTTTTACAAACTTTACTGAACCTCTAATGCAAATTCTTTCAAAATATAAAAAGGTAGCTGTTCCATTATATGGTCAAATGAAAAAAGAAGATAGACAAAAAAGTGTAGACGATTTTCAAAATGACCCAAATGTAAAAGTATTTGTTTCAAATATAGTTGCTGGTGGAGTTGGTATTACTCTTACAGAGGCTGAGGTTGTAATATTTAATGACCTGTCTTTTGTTCCAGCTACAATGTCTCAAGCGGAAGATAGAGCATTTAGAATAGGACAAAAGAAAAATGTGTCATGTATATATCCTATTTTTGAAAATACAATAGAACGTATTATATATAATATAGTACAACAGAAAAAAAGAATTATAGACACTGTAATGGGAGATAACATGGAAGAAGAAGACATGTTTGCGGAAATACTACAGGAAATGCAGTCTCTCTAAATATTTATTTAAAAACTAAACTTAATTTATATGTCAAAATCAGATATAGACTACCTAATAGATAATTACGATGCTTTAGAACTACTACCAACAAAAGACCGTTTTGAGGTCTCTAGATATATTGAACAGCTTAGACTATGGGGTGCTTATAATATGTTAATGACCGACCTTTCACCATTTTTAACAGACGGTAAGTCTAATTTGGAGCATCATTTTTCTTCTGATATTTTAAATCGAGGAAAGGAAACTGGCGATTATAATACAGATTCTTTTTTTGAGGACCAAGAGGGTCCTGTTAAATATTTATGGGATAATGCACAAGAGATAAGAGATATTTTTACTAGAGCGGCTCTTAGATTTGTTCATGACAATAAAAAAGACGTTGACGACATGGATAATATTAATAAAGTATTCAAAGAGATAGCTAAAAAGCTGTACCCAGTACTTTTAAGGTCACCTTATTGGCAAAAAGTTAGTAAACAATGAGAAATTTAATTAAGAAAATATTAAACGAAAATATTATAGCGGAAGCTAAAAAATCATTTTTTAAGAGGGTTAGTCTACCATATGATTATAATTCTGTTAAAGATTTCGTGGGTTATGAAACAATGTGGGAACATTATAATAAACATTATAAGGGGTATACAACAAAACTAAATGAAGCTCTATCTAAAAGAAAAAACCCACCAAAAGACATAGAAAAAATTATTAAAGGTATTAAAAATTATGATACTTTTACTAGGAATAATGCTGGTGGGTATTATAATCATAGTTTATTTTTTAAAGATTATATCACCCCCAACAAAACAGACTTGTCTAAAGAACTAAGACAAAAAATAAATAAAGATTTTGGTAGTCTTGATAATTTTAAAAGACAGTTTGACGAAGAGTCAGGTAAAGTATTTGGTTCTGGTTGGTGTTGGTTGGTGTTAAAAAATGGACGACTTAAAATAGTTACAACACCCAATCAAGATAATCCTTTAATGGAAGGATTAGGGGAACCTCTATTAGGTTTAGATGTGTGGGAACACGCTTATTACCTTAATTACATGTCCGATAGAAAAAAATATATAAAAAATTTCTGGAAAGTTGTTAACTGGAATAATGTTAGTGATACTTTAAAGTCTAAGCAATAAAAAACCCTGACCGTCGTCAGGGTTCTTCGCAACTCTTAAATAATTCAAAATCCGTAATTAGTTTCCATCTTTTGGTTGCGGGAAAAAACTTTCACTAATTTGCAACCGTCTTAAATTATTTATCCTTTACTATTTTGTTAAAATTTGAAACCAAATCCCATTGTAAGGTTTGTGGTCTTTTCACCCATGTTGTATACAATTTTTGGGTCGATGTACATATTGTTTCTGAAGGCAAACATTTTACCACCTCCTAAAACCATGTTGTCAGTACTCAATCCATCTGTTGCAACATACACAAAATATCCTTTTGTAAAGTATCTTGCGTGAAAATCCAAATCCATATCCACAGTAGAATCAGCTTGTGATACAGACATTCCTATCATTAGGTTGTCCATAATTCCGTATCCAATCGTTGGTGATACTGCCCAGTCAGTCCAAGCGCTGTTCGCGATGTCGCCTGTTCCTACATACCAGTCTCCCTTTGTTTGTGAATACCCACATAAAGTGGCTAAACTGAAAATCCCTGCTAAAATTAAATTTTTCATATTAAAATTTTTTCTCTTTTTATATTCTCATTTTTTTTTAAGGTGTAAGAGAATTATCTTCACCTTTTTTTATTTTACTTTTTTGTAAAAAAGGATGCTAGAATAACTAATACTACTAAACCAACAAAACCTCCGTCACCTAAACTTGTTAGAAGATTTGTTAAGTTTCCTACTACGTCCATGTTAAACACAGCACCGCCAGTCAATACATACCATAGAATCGTTACTGGTATGAAAGCCATAAAAAGACTTCCAACTCCACTAATAAAACCATTTACATACTTAAATACTGAATCCATAATCACTATTTTTTATAACTGTTATTGGTAGTCATAAATACCCGTTATTATTACTAAAAACCCATATTTTAACCCCAACCATAGTAGTCAATAATACAAACTTAATTTTAATTATTAAAAAACTTACGTTTATACACACGTTAGACGTATTTTTTTTAATATCAATTATTTTCCATTATTTTCACTAATTTACTCTAATTTTTCCAAGTTTTAATATAAAATTGTCGTAAAATAAGTCAAGGTTTTAGGGTGATTTTTATTTAATTACAGCTAATTGTCATAAGTTTAGCTATGTTACTATTTCTGTTGTTAATATTTTTACGACAAACTTAACTATTTTTTTATTGTTTTTTACTTTTTAAAGACTAGCTCTAAATGTGATTAAAATATTATAATTAAATACCGCTTTTTTATAAAGAAAAAATTTATACTATAATCCTAATGTATCTTTATTGGTGTAGTAAATATTTATTATTAAAACACAACAGTATGGAAAATATAAAATCTAAACTACGTAAAACTCTAATGAACCTATACGAGGGTGATTCAAAGAATACTAAAACAGACTTAAAAGCAGCATACAACGCTCTTAAGATTGCAAAAGAAGGTTTAAAAAATCATGGTAAGTATAACGCAGACATTAAGGAGTTAACAAAAGCACAACGAAAAATAGCTGATGAGATAGCTGAAATGGAGGATACTGAAAAAACTGAAATGGAAGAAATGAAAGAAATGGAGGTTGAGGGTAAAAATGAAAACTCTGAAGGATATGGAACATTTAAAGGATTAGGAATGAATGAATCTAAAAAAGTTGTAAAAATAAATGAGTCTACACTTAAAAGAATAGTCCATAGAGTAATGGAAGAAACAGAGGTGGCTATTTCTCCTCAAGATAGACTAGTACAAGATATTTTTGACCTTAGAGATAATATAGGTAATGAAGATTTGTTTGGTAGAGGTGTTCAAAACTTACTAACACAATATGAGGAAATGATGACTCCACCAACTGAAGAAGAATCCGAAGTTGATATAGAGATTGAAAAAGAAGAACCTCTTGTAGGACAGGAGCTAGAATATAAGATTACAGACGAAGATTAAGTTATTTATTCTAATTTATATAAGAAAGGTTCTTTTTGAACCTTTTTTAATGCGTAGTTGCTAATATTTATAGTAAAAGAATTAGCTTATGGAACCAACAATAGACCCCTTAAAAAGAGAAAAATTATTTAAACAGTGTAAGCACATGTTAGGTGCTCCTATAAGAGCTGTTGAATTAGAAGATGAAATGTTAGATACGGCATTAGAAGTAGCTATAATGGATTATGGTCAGTATATACAGGATTGGTTGATAGAAAATCAATGGTCTTCTTTATATGGTCAAGACCAGGATGTTATTTCTCTCACCAACGCTTTTATGACTAGAGACCTTAACTTTGAAACGTCATTTACTTACGCATACTCAAAGATTGTAGGTTTACAAGCTGGAGGACCGTACCAATTAAAACAAGACTATGTAACCTTAGTTAATAACCAACAAATGTATGAAATACCAGCTGGTCGAGAGATTAATGAAGTGTTGTGGTATAGTCGTGCAGAATTAAACGAAGCTTTTTTAGACCCGTTTTTAGGTGCTTTTGGTGGATTTGGTGGAATGGGTGTTGGTGGTCCTGGAGGATTTGCTCAAATGGGGATTCAAGGTTCTTATTATATGATGCCTGCTTTTGATATCCTATTAAGAATGCAGGATAGAAATCTTAAAAATAGAATTATTGGTGGTGAATTAACATATAGAATAACAGCTGGAGCAGGTGGTGTGAATGGAGTTAAGTACCTACACCTATATAATGTACCTGGTGGAAGATTTGATTTTGGTAATATAGATGTTAACCAACACAGAGTTTATTATTGGTATTATGATACTGGTGGTGATAGAGACGATTGTTTAGCAAAAAATAAAGATATTGTATTATTACCTAGTGATGTAAGATTGGATGAAATTAATTTTGGTGAACTTAATCCTCCAGCTCAATCATGGGTTAGAAGATATTTTTTCGCTAAATCTAAAGAAATATTAGGTCGTGTCCGAGGAAAGTTTGGTGGTAATTTAAAAACACCAGATTCAGAACTTACTTTAGAGTATGATAGTTTATTAAATGAAGCTAAAGATGAATATGCTAAATTAATAGAGGAGTTAGTAGCTAGATTAGAAAGATTAAGGAATGATAAAATGTTAGAGAGAAAAGCTCTAGAGGCAGAAAACCTAAATAAATCATTAGGATATAGGCCAATGAATCCAGGAAGTATTTACGTAATTTAATATGGGATTTTATACAAAGATAGATTATAGTAGACAAATGAGGCAATATAGTGGTCAAACCGCTATATTATCTGGTAACACTTTTTATTTAGGAAATTTCAGAGCTATGAATAACGGATTTAGTTATTCTAGTGCATGTACACGATGTTCTAGTGGAGCTACACTGTTAGTTGGTAGTTCAATATATAATAGTGCTGGAAATCTTACTGAAGATTGTACTCACGGTGTAGCTATAACAACATATTCAGGAATAACAAGTGCGACTACAGTTTTATCTATTGGTCAAGCACCTTTAGACCCAATTGATAGGAGTAACCCAAATGTTCCCGCGTTTAGTGCTACATGCCTACAAATTAATAGAAGTAATTTATTGGCTGCGGATAAAGACGCTTTAGGTATTGATTCTAATGGTAACATATACATTGATACCTCGACAAAAAGAGTTAAATACGATATTAGAAATACGGATATTCTAAATTTAGAAAATTTATTAAGTTTAGAAACTAAAAGATTTAGGTGGAAGGCAGATAAAACAGAAGCTATAGGATTAATAGCGGAAGAAGTACATGATTTAGGACTAACTGATTTTGTATCATATGAAATAGATGGTAAGACCCCTAGAGGAGTTAACTATAAATTACTTACTCTAGCTATAATAGAATATCTTAAAAAGGGTCACACACCTAAGGTTAATACTTCAACGGAAACCACTAAAAAAGAATGTCTTTGTGAAAAAGATGTTTTTATTGTCTTAGATGAGGATGTAGATTATACCTTAGACAGTCATGTTGCTAAAAAATATGTTATTAAATCATTAGCAAATTGTAACGTATTTCCAGATAAAGGTTACATAGATAATCAATGGGAGTCTTTAGAGATGTTGCCTGAAAGTTGTGTTGAGTTTAGATATTATGAACCTATGTCTTCTTGGATGATTGTTTCGTCAGACGGTATCAAAGAGTCCTAATTTTTCAAGAAAATAATTTTCACTTTCTCCCATAGTTTGAGACCAGAATATTTTTTCTTCTGGAGATAACTCTAATATTTCTTCTAGAGAGTCTTGGTCCCCTTGTCTTCTAGCTATACCATTTATTAATTCACATTGTTTTCTTGTGAAGTATTGTCTATCTTCTGGTTTTTTAACTAAAATACTGTCTCTAATTTCTGGTTTAAAACAAACTAATAATGGTTCGATTCTTTTATTGAACGCGGCTATACATCTTGGTACATTATATTCTCCTGTTGTTTCATTTTGTAGTTCATTTTCTGAAATTAAATAACAATTTAAAACAATTTCTTCAGTACCGTCTTTTTTCTTTTTTCTTTGTACATCACCATGAGACATTACTTTACCATTATTAACATAATGTATTGTATCTCCTAAATCTACTTTTAAGTTTTTACTAATTGCTAACTCCATATGAGCTTGTCTTGCCATTAAATGTCCAGCTTTGGTTCTTTGTGTACATCGTTTTTTATAAGCTTCTATACTTTGTTTTACTCTTGCCTTATTAGCTATTTTAGCTAATGGAATTTCTTTATTAAATATTAATGTCAAATATTCATAATAATATTCTATAAAGTCAGAACCCCTACCTTCTAATAAAATTCTTAAACCTTTATCTATAAAATCTTCTAAAAATCCTTGCATTTTTTTAGACTTAATAGAATTACCCGTCAATTTAACCTTTCCTTTATCAGTAAGTAAAGCGTAATTTTTTCTAGCTACATTAATACAAGAGGGCCAAGTTCCGTCTGTATCTAACCCCATTTCACCCACCATATATAAATCGTTATACTCAGCTACATGAGCATCACTACCAGTATACTCCTTTCCGTTTTTCACCAATTCGTTATTACCGACACCCACATATGAATGTGACTCGACACCTTCTGGTGATGAGAAATTAACACCGTCAGTATCCAACACCAAAGGTTTATATCCTTTTGAGATAAACCATTTTATCATGTGTCTTAAATATTGTCTTCCGGTACAAGTAACTTCTTCACCTCTATCCATGTCACCCCAAGGGAATACCTGAGGTGCTGATAAAGAACCAAACATAGAATTAATAAAAATTTTAATAGGTAGTTGTTTTCTCCCAAAAGATTCAGACTTTTTTTTATCTTTTTCATAATATTCTGAAGCTAAATTTTTATATTTTATCCTAGTATCTCTAAAATATTTTAACATACATTTCATAGCTCCAGTAACATCACATTCTGGGAATACGTCGTGTACTAATTGTATTGAAGGGTATAGTGAACTAAAATCTAATTTTAAAACTTTAGTTGAGTAACCCGTTTTAACTAATCGTGATAGTCCGCCGACAAAAGGTCTTTTTTCCTTTTTCTTAGGGATAGCTAAATTATTTGTATAGGACCAAGCTAACATTAACATTTTCCATAATGTAGCTGTCCCCATAGTAGAAACTCTTTCATAGGTAGTGGGTACCATAGAAGCTAGTAGAAAGGAAGCTTGGTTAAATTGAGCGTCAATCTCCATTGTTTCCCATAAATCGTCCATAAGATATCTTTCTATAATATACTCACCATTAACCTTTTCATAAACATTAGGAAATTTTTTATCTAAATTGTGTAAACCTGGTTCTGTGGTTAACTTATAGTTACCATTATCTTTATTTAGGTAATACTCTTTATTTTCACTATAAGTTGACGCAATTTTATCACCAGGAACATAAACCCTGTTTGGTTTTTCAGAATTGGTGAATTGGGTTATATATTTTAGTCCCCAACTTTTAATGTCTGAATTAATAGTTTGTGCTCTTCTAACCGCGTGTGCTATATCAATTGAATTGTATCCCCATATTTTAAGTTGATTGTATTCTTCTACTTCTGCACCTAACTTTAAAACCCCTTTTTTTAATTTATATCCTTCATTTGGATTAAGTGTTTTAAATTTAGTGGTGTCTACACCTAAAATTTGTGCTCTTTCAAATAACCAATCCCAATCAAAGTTTGCTGAATTATAACCACCAATAATTGTTGGTCGTATTACATCAATAGTTTCAAAAAATTGTATAATAGCGTCTTTTTCACTTTCATTATCGTTTTTGACTTCTATAACTCTTTCGAACCCTCTATTGTCCTTCATACCAATCATAAAAATTCTACCATCTGAAGGTCTTAAACTTGTGGTCTCCAAATCAAAAACAAACCTATGGATATTATCATAATCTTCAAATCCTTTAAATAATCTTTTTTGTTTTTGTATTAAATATTGTTCTATAGGTGGTAAAATAAGAATAGTATCCCTATTGTCTTGAGCCCACGGTTCCAACCCACCCTGTCTAAAAAACGTAACTAAGTCTCTATAAGTTTTGGTTGTTTTTACTAAGTATTTTAATCCAGATTCTAATCTTTCATCATTAGCTGTATCTAATGGCTCTATTAAAATTCCATATTTAGAAATTGCTTGTTTTTGGAGGATTTTATTATTTTGGTAAAAATTTTTACTTCTTAGGTCACCTACCCAACAAAATGGTACAAAGGTATCGGGTTCTACAATTTTTCCTCTTTTAGGGTCCTCTTTAATTTTGTATATTTTACCTGAACGATAACCAAATTCTAAGGATACTATGTATTTTTCTGGGTCATTACCGTGTAGAAATTGTTCTATGTCTTTTTGAGTTGGGATGTGCATTAAATTTCGTTTTTATATTATACTGTAAAAGTAATAATAAAAAGTTGGAAATTCAATTAACAGTCACAAGAAGTTTGAACAAAAGAATCTGTTATATTAATAAATAGGTCTTCTCTGATTGGTACTTTAAGTTCTGTACACTCGTCGTGTAAATATATAGAAAACATTCCTTGAAATCTACCTACTTTGTTAACATCACTTTTTCTCCATCTATAATAAATGTAATATTCTGTAGGAGCATTAATACTTTCTTTTGTTTTTTGTACAATTCCACCGGCTCTATTTAAAATTTTATAAACACCATTTTCTACTTTTCTCATAGAAAATTTTATAGTAGAATTAGATAACTTATCATAAAATGCATCAAAGTCATTTCTACCGTCTTGTACAAGTTGTAACTTAAGAATTGGTTCTAGTGATTCTTTTCTAACGAAAAATTCCATAATTTAAACTGTCAATGTTCCTGTTGTGCCTAATACAGTCCATTTAGTAGTAGTAGAATCATAAATAAGGGTAGCCCCTTCTCCTATAGCATCTAAAACTAGTTTTGTGCCATTAAGATTAACTCCATGTATAGCAAATTCATTAGTCCCAGCTACTACAGCAAAATATTTTAATTCTCCATCTGCCGCGTCTGGTAACTGAGTACCAAAATCACCTCCAGTAGTATTAACTTTATAGAAAGAATAGCTGCCAGTGGTACCCGTACTACTAGTTGTTAAGGTTGGGGATGGTGCGATTACTAAAGACTGCGTTTGTGCTGTACAAATATAAGTTTCAACACAAGCACTTATTGTTGCTCCTGTAGTAAATGATACTGTTTGGTTCGGTGGGAAGGTAGTTCCACTAGTAGTGGCTGTTAATCCACCTATTACAGTAACACCTGTTGTAGCGTATATAGTATCAGCGGTTAGACCTGAACCTGCTACTGTTACAGCAGAGAAAACACAACCTGTACCACCAGTTATGCCGTCAGTTGCTGTTATCGCTGTAAAGACACCTGTAGTTGCTGTGATAAAACCAGTACTAATACCTGAAAATATACCAGTACTAGATGTCATTCCTGATAAGAAGTTTCCTGTATCAGCAGTCAACCCACCAAAAGTTGCTCCTGATAAAAACTCTACAGTGCCAGAAAAAGTACCACCACTCATTAAAAGAGCTTGGTATCCTACTGGATACGTGCTACCACCTGGTGTTTTATAATATAATGTATATTGTTTTTCTCCGTGTGTTGTTCCACTGCTAGAGAATATTGATGTATGCCCTGTTGGTGGAATAGGGACATTGGTGTTTTTTTCTGTTAGTAATCTAATGTATGATGGCATATTTTAAAATGTTTCTTTACTATAATTATTTTGGTTGCACTAAAAATCACTTAATTTCATTACCTATTAATGTTATTATTGAATTTATACTCGAATCCATAGCGGAAATTATAATTTCTAGATTATCTGAAGAGCGTAAAATAAACGGTAAACTAACCTCTTCATTGTTTTTCTTATAAGTTACAGAAGATATGTTTTCTTGTAAATCGGACTTAAATTTTATGTTCTGACCATCCGTTCCTACAAAAACATTGTTCATGTTCGGTCCTTCAAAAATTACCTTAATGTCTAAGGAATCACCATCTCTATAATATAAGGTTTGTGGATTACTACAAACATTTCTAGTACAGTTTTTGTGAAACTCACAATCTATTAAACTATACCTATCTTTATTGACTAAGAAATTATGATATATTTCATCTGCTTGTAATGGTTTAATATAATATCTAAATTGAGATATTCCTCCCATCCAACTACCCGCAAAATGTTTTTCAATTAATAAACCTAAATCATTTGCGTCTTGTACATATGGTGGGCTTCCAGTACAACCTGTACCTTGATAGGTTACATTTTCGTATAACCCTTGTGAACCACCACCCCATGACATATTAAATGGCACACCAACTTGTAAATTTCTATGAGTATTTAAAGCTCTAGGTATGATTTCCTCAAAATTTTCCACTTTCATTACTCTTCTTCCGTTAACATAGAAACTTAAAGTTCCTTCTCGTAAATCTTTTTCGGATAACCATTTTCCATACCCAGTATCCCCTGTTGATGTTAGTCCTTGAGTGGCTCCACTACATTCTAAATCATAATAACCATCTTCTGGTATTAACGGGTATTCATCATTACATCTTTTAACATCATCATATCCATATCTTTCCCACTCATAAAAAGTAGGCGTTTTAAGTAAGTCATTTAATCCCCCTTTATTTTCTAAATTACACCCACTAAAGCAAACATCCCTTTCATATACTACGGAAACTTGTATCCACGTATCCTCACAAGTTCCAGAATTTACTAATACAGGACAAATAACATCAGAATAGGCCTCCTCAACATTATACCCACAATTAAACACACCTCCGGTATTACAATCTACTGAAGTTCCTGTAGTCACACAAGACCCTGTATACCTTAAAGCTCTATATCCTAATTTAAAGTCTGGCGTCATTCTAACCCCAAAAGCATTGGAGTAGGTATCTGATATAGCTGATACGGGTAGGTATCTTTCTTCGGTAGTGCATGGGCCTTTTTTAACCTTTACCTTAGTTGGTCCGAGAGTATTAGCGCTAATTACCCCATTACAACAATCTAATTCATAAATGGTGGTATATCCCGTTGCTCCACTTGATATATCTAGAGTACATGTATCTCCCGTTAAACCTGTTTCACTACAGTACCCTGTAAAAGATGTGCATCCTGTTTCTGCACTAAAGGGTTCCCAAAATTTATTTTCTGCTCTCGTTCCTTGATAGTAGAAAAATCCAGTATTGTTAGGATTAATGTCATTAAGTGTAGTTTTTTCTCTCACTACAATATCACTTACAACACCACCAAATTCATCATCGAATCTCAAAAGTAGAGCTAAACAATCTTTAGCACAAGCCCATGGAACCATACCACCATATGGGTCAACACCCGCGTTAATAGCTGTACTTCTATGTCTCCCATTACCAGAAAAAACTTCTTGACTTTGGATAAAAGTACCTGCCTGAGGGGATACATAACCACCTGTGTAATCGGATATGGTAAATAGGAATTCATAACTTTTTCCTTGTACTACTTTGTTAGGAATGTACGCGTATCTTATAGGGAATGTATAGTCCACAGGAGTTACAACAAAACTATCTAGATTGTTAATAGCACTATATGTTACACTTCCGTCGTAATAAGGTTGGTCGTCACCACTTCCACAACCAACGTGTGTACATGAACCATCTGTAATCCATACACTTGAACCCAGATTGGAGCCTCCAGTTACCGAACCTAGAAGATACCCCGCACATTGGTTATGGTTTGTAGAAAAACATGTTGAGGCTGAACTAGGACTGGTACTTCCTGTAACTCTTAATTTTAAAAAAGTTTCCATTGTCCAACCACATTCAGTTCTATTGGGTAGTACTTCATATGGGTACCCATATAATTTATAAAATCCTTGGTAAAATCCACCATTTAACTCTTGGTAGTAACCTGAGTTGTCAGTAGTAGAACTTATAGCGTAGGATGTGTAACCTGATTTTGGAAGCATGTTATCATTATATGGTGTCGCGTGATTGGTGAAGTTCGACGACCTTACTTGATGCATTTTGAATCTTCTATCGTAAGAGTTAGCTGAAAATGTTAGGTCTTGGGGTAGTATATTATATAGGTCTATTGTTGATGCACTAGTCATTCCTGTAAATAAACCGTTATCGATACCAGTTAAACTAATATTAAAGATGGTATAAGCAGAACTTCCTGATTGTGTACCCGTAAATGGACATGGACAGTCTGTAGTGGCTTCTGGCCAATAATTTTTACTTAATATAACTTGTAGGTAAGGATTTACTATAGGCTCTCCTCCTGGAGAATATGTTCTGATACTGTTACAGGTAAGTGTCGATTTTTGACTACACAGTGAATCATCTAAGTCTATCCAAGTAGGTAATACAAACCCATTATCGTAACCTATAATATTATTTGAATAAACAACTTCTGTCTGAAAATCTTTTCCATCAGAAGCTAAATAGAAATCATAGTATGAACTATAATTTATTTTTGCGTCTACTTTGTTGAAGTAGTAGTTATTTAAATTTTGTGTTCCCATTAATAATAAATATCATTCTACCATAACTTAATATTTATATATAAAGATTATATAATATGGCTACGAAAAAAGAAATAGAATTAACTAAAGACGAAATGAAACTTTTACATAAAGGTATGCCTATAGATAAAGATGAAGTTGTGATAACTTATGATTATCTGATAGACCCTGCACTTCCTTCTCAGTCGGAATTGGAGGAGAAAAAATCTGAAGATACAGAAGAAGAAATAGATGAGTTAGTGGACTTTGACGGGTCTATTCTTGGTAATAAAGTGCCTTTAGGATATAATAATAACCAGACTATATCTCAAAAGAAAACTACCGATGCTGTGGTACCTGCTACTAGACAAAGTGGAGAACAAGGAAAAGGTTACTTTTATAAAAGGTATTGGGGTGAATCTGTAGAATCTGAAAAACCTATTAAAGAAATTGACATGCAAGATATGTTGGGTGTTCAAAATGAAAAAAGTGATGGGTTGCCTCTTAAGACCGATAGAATGGATTTTGAAGAAATAGTTGACATGTACGAAAAAGAGTATGGTTTTAATGAGGATGAGGCTAAAGATAGAGCTGAAGCTTCGGGAGCTATAGAAGGTGAAGAAGATTTAAAAAGATTAAACGAAAGAGCTAAACTTAAAAAAATATCTGAAGATAGAATGCGAAAAATGATTGAGGTAATTCTTAGTAAACGTAGTGAGGATGGTGAAATATCCTCTAAAGAGATAGACGAAGACGAAGAAGACATTAATTATTTTTTAGATAGAAAAATAAATCAACTAAAAAAGTTAGGAGACAAGGAAGGTTTGGATATAAAAGTTTCTTACAACAAAAAATGAACAAAGATTTAGTAAATGATTTTTATAAGTTACCTGATGAACTACTATCGGTACTTACAACCAATCTGTCCAACTCTAATGAAAAACAAAATGGGTATGATAGACTAAATGGTCTATGTGAAAAAAAAGGAGTTAATTATGGTCAAGCTAAAAAAATAAAACATGAGATGGAAAATGATATGGACCCTAAGGTCTATAAATTAATAGGTGGTGATGAGTTATTAGATTGGGTTAATAGTAAACTAGAACATAGACGTAAATCAATTGAGTCTGGGAAAAGACAAAGAATGAACGCTGGGATGCCTAATCAGTTTAAAAAAGAACACACTAAAGATAACTCTAAAAACGCAACTAAAGTTAGGTTAGTTAAGGCACCAAATGATTCTAGGTCTATTTATAGTGATAAACCTATATATGAAGAAATAAAAAGAATAAAACAAATAATAACTGAATTAAAATAATAAAAAATGGCTGATGCAAATTTAAACAAATCTAAAGCTGGGGAAGCTCTTTCCGAATTGGCAGAATTAGAGAGAAATAAACTAATAAGTAGAAATCTCTATAATGGTCAAAATGGGGGTGCTCAAACTTATAGTGCTAATCACCCTAACGCTGTTTCTGACGGTGACCCTAAAGGTAAGGGTAATGCACAGTATCTAAATGTTTATGATAGTGATAATACTGGTGGAAGTTTAGATATTTTGGGTAATGGAGAACCTGGTAGTGGAAGAATAGGAAATCTAACAAAGAACACATATTCTAGAGATAACGAATATTCCGCGGGTAATTTAGCTAAAAGTAATGGTAGTGTTACTTTAGGTGATTTGAGTCCTTAATATTAAAAAAATGACTCTTTACAATATATTTAAAAATATTATTCTTGAGCAAGCTTCTCAAGCAGAAATTTCTGACGCGATTAGAAATAAACATGTTTGTGAACTAGGTTATGAAGACGACTCTAAACTGGGTCCAGGTAAAAGAACCATAGAACCAGTAGCTTTAGGACTTTCTAAAAGAAATAATAAAGTTTTAAGAGCGTATCAAACCGAAGGACCTTCACTTAAGGTGAATGAAGAAGGAATTCCTTTACCTGATTGGAGGTTGTTTAGATTAGATAGAATAAAAAGTTTTAAACCTAAAATGGTTGATGGTGCTTTTGAGGATTTTTCTAAGCCCCCGTTATACAACCCTTTTGGAGATAAATCGATGAATAGAGTACTTTTAAACGCTAAATTTTAAATATGACAGATTTTACCACTTTACAGGAAAAACTATTAAAAGCAAAACACGTAATGAATAAGGTTGAGGGTGACAAAATGCAACCAATCTCAAACGCTTCATTTACACAGTCAAATTCCATGTCGTCAATGCCTTCTTTTTCAGAAAAAAAACCACCGAGTTTAACTCAAAATTTTATAAAAGGAAAAGATTCAGGGATGAATATGAAGCCTAAAGCAGGCATTACTGAGGATAAAATAAAAGGTTCTAGATTACCAGAAGACATTAAAAAATTAATGATTGAACATCCTATACCAGATATACAAATGGGTAATGAGTTACCTGCTTCGTTTACTGATGGTATTAAAGAAAAAATGGATAAGTATGTGAATACGGGTAATAATTCATCTCCTCAACCACAAAGAATAGTAGAGTCTAAACCTAATGCCACACCAACCAAAAATGTTAAATTAAACAAATCTACTTTAAAAAACATCATAAAAGAATCTATTAGTGAAGTAATAGATGAAGTTATAGATGAAAGAATAGAAGAAAGACTAACCATGAGAAGTCCTATGGATGAAAATCTTCAAGTTAAAGTAGGTGATACAGTTTTTTACGGAAAAATAACCTCTTCTGAAAAATTTTAATCCCACACTAATTGACATATTCGATTTAGTCTTTTATAATTTCATATGGACAATTCGAAATACAAAATTTTAGTTATACCTAGTGATAGAACTGGGGTTAGTAAGTTTAGGTCAGTAGACCCTCATATACGTTTACAAGAATTATATCCCGAAGATTTCTGGGTTGATGTTGATTATGAACCTAAATTAGATGATGAAAGTTATTTAACAGGATATGATTTAATTCATTTTCATAGACATTTAAGCCCTAATCATGAAGTTTCGTTAAAAGCGTTAAAGAAAATAAAAAAGTTAGGTATACCAGCTATTATGGATATAGACGACTATTGGTTACCTACTATAGACCATCCAGCACACGCGATAGTTAAGCAGCACCAATTAGATAAAAATATTAAAGCTCACCTTAAAGAAACAGAGTATATTAGTACTACAACACAAATTTATGCTAATGAAATGAAGACTTTCGGTGGTGAAATTTTTATTTTACCTAACGCTGTAAACCCTAATGAACGACAGTTTCAACCTAAACCAGTAGATTCTGATGTGGTTAGAATAGGTTGGTTAGGTGGTTCTTCTCACTTAAAAGATTTAGAAATTCTAAGTGGGATGCCTGGAAGATTAAGTACAAGTTGTACTGGAAAATTTCAATTTGTATTGTGTGGTTATGACCTTAGAGGTAAAATTACGGAAATGAACCAACAAACAGGACAACAAACCACTAGAGATATAGAGCCTCATGAGTCTATTTGGTATACTTACGAAAAGATATTTACTGAGAATTATAAAATAGTATCAAAAGAATATGGTGATTGGTTACAGTCATTTAAAAAAGGTAAGTATAAAGGGGAAGAAGAGTTACCATATAGAAGAGTATGGACTAAACCTATTACTACTTATGCTTCTAACTATAACTTATTTGATGTATCACTAGCACCTATTAAAGAACATGTCTTTAACTATGTAAAATCACAATTAAAAGTTATTGAAGCTGGTTTTCATAAAAAGGCATTAATTGCACAAGACTACGGTCCTTACCAAATAGATTGTGTTAATGCAGTAGAATATGGTGGTAAACTAAATTCTAAAGGAAATTGTCTCATGGTAGAAACTAGAAAAAATCACAAACAGTGGTATCAACACATAAAAAGACTTATAGATAACCCTAACATGGTAAAGGACTTGGGTGAAAAACTCTATGAGGATGTGCAAAAATACCATATGGATAATGTGTGTAAAACTAGAGCACAGATATATAAAGAATTAATTAAAAAAGCGTAAAAATATGTACTATCAAGCAATCGTAGCATTTGAAACTGGTGTAATTGACAACCAGGGAAATCCAAAGGTCAAAAAATTTAAATATGTGGTAGAATCCGAGTCTGTGTATGAAGCAACTCAAAGATTAAGTAAGTATCTAAGTGAAGATGCTAGAGATTCAGAAATAGTTTCTTTAGTAAAAGCACCTTATGAAGATATTTTACACCCTAAATTGACTCCTAAATATTATTAATCAATTTTAAATGATAAAAAAATTAAATCGACTTGGATTATAGGTCGATTTTTTTTATCTTTAAAATAAAAATGATTAAAGAAGACATAACAAAACTTTTATTTATTGATATAGAGACGGTAGGAATTGAGGAGGATTTAGATTCTTTACATTCTGAATATCCCCATCTCTTTAAAGTGTGGGAGTCTACAGGCGTAGATTACTTTAAAAGACGTTATCCTGAAGATTCTAATTTATCTAGTAATCAATTATTCACAAAAAGAGCAGCTTTAATTCCTGAGTTTGGGAAGATAGTATGTGTGTCTGTTGGTTTTTTAATGGCAGATGGTGAAATTAAATTAGATACTTTTATGGGTAATGAGAAAGATATATTACAAAAAACATCCTCTCTTTTTGACAGAGTAGATAATTTAAATTTTAATATTTGTGGTCATAATATTAAAAATTTTGATTTACCGTATATCGCTAAAAGAATGTTAATTAATAACATAAAAGTCCCTAATATTATTCCTAATTATAAAATCAAACCTTGGGAGTCAAAAGTTTTAGACACCAAGGAGGTTTGGAATTTTAATTCATTTAAAGGGTTGTCTTCTTTAGAATTAATATGTGCAACCATGGGAATAGACAATCCAAAAGATAATGAGGTTAATGGTTCAAATATGCACAATTATTACTATAATAATAGTGATAAGGATAAAATAAAAAATTATTGTGAAGAGGATGTAAAATCCACAATAAAATTAATACAAAAAATTAAAACTTTATAATGAAAAAACTAACACCAGAAAATTTATTCCAAAATAAATCCTTAAAATCTACATTAGAAAAATTAAAAGGGTATTCTGAAGAATCATCAGAAGAAGTTCCTACAGTTGCTGAGATTGGAGCTCAATTTGGTTTAGATACAGAATCTATAGATAATTTAACTAAGGATTTTTCGTCTGGAGTACAACAAAAATTTGATATAAAATTTGTTAATACATCAACTTTTGATGACCCTCACTATCAATATGATACTGATAGTGGAATGGATTTACGAGCAAATATAGAGTCTCCATTAACTCTTGGTCCTATGGAAAGAACTTTAGTACCTACTGGGGTTTTTTTCCAGTTACCCCAAGATTATGAAATACAAGTAAGACCCAGAAGTGGTTTAACCCTTAAACATGGAATAAGTGTTTTAAATACACCAGGAACTGTAGATAATGGATATAGAGGTGAGATAAAAGTAATTTTAATAAACTTATCTAATGAGGAGTACACTTTAAAACCTGGTGAAAGAATTGCACAAGCGGTGATAAATTATGTTCTTAGTCCTAGATGGATTAATTTACGTAAAGTAGATAATTTGGATGGAACATCTAGGAGTGATAAAGGATTTGGTTCCACAGGTAAACTATAATTTATGTTAATACCATTAAATAATAATAAGATTATATTAGTGACTGGAGGATTGGGATTCATCGGTTCTAATTTAATAATTCACCTTCTTGAAAAGTATAAAGATTATTTAATCGTAAATGTAGATTCTATAACTTATGCTGCTGATTTAAATAATTTAAATGATGTTGAGAATCATCCTAATTACCATTTTGTAAAATGTGATATTAGGGATAAAAGTAAACTTGAGGAAATCTTCAAAGAGTTTAATCCTCATGGAATTTTTCATCTAGCAGCTGAAAGTCATGTAGACAATTCTATTGAAAATCCTACTATATTCGCGGAAACTAATGTTATAGGGACATTAAATTTATTAAACTTAGCTTTAAAATATAAAACTAAAAGATTTTTACATATTTCTACTGATGAGGTTTATGGGTCATTAGACATGGATTCACCATCTTCACATGAAAACTCATTATACCTTCCTAGGTCACCTTATTCCGCGTCTAAAGCGTCATCTGACCACTTTGTACTATCATATTTTCATACTTTTGGTTTGGATGTTGTTATGACTAATTGTTCTAATAATTTTGGTCCTAGACAACATGAAGAAAAACTAATACCAACCGTTATAAAAAATCTTTATAATAGAACAGAAATACCTGTTTATGGTGATGGTAAAAATATAAGAGATTGGTTGTATGTGGATGACCATTGTAGAGCATTAGATAGTGTCTTTCATAATGGAACTTCAGGACAAAAATATAATATAGGGGGTGACATGGAACTATCGAACATAGATTTAATCACTTTTATGTGTAAAAATTTCGATGAACTCACGGGTAATGTTGACTCCCAAAATTTAATAAGTTTTGTAAAGGATAGAGCGGGGCATGATTTTAGATACTCAATTAATCATGATAAAATTACAACGGATTTAGGTTGGTGGCCTGTTTACTCTTTTGAGGACAGTATTAACGAAACTATAAAATACTATATAAAAAAATATGAACTTTAAAAATTTATCAGTAGTGTTTTCTACAAAAAAAGTAGACCCCTACTTTGTAGAACTAATAAAATCAACTTGTGGTGTACACAAGGTAGAAGTTATTCCTATAGAAAACGATGGCAAATATTCATTATCTGAAGCTTTTAACATCGGACTTTCTAAAGCCACAAACGATATTGTGGTATTTTGTCATGACGACATAAAGTTTGATACTCGTAATTGGGGTAGAAGGGTTTTAAATCATCATAAAAAAAATAAAGACTATGGAATTTTAGGTGTAGCGGGAACGAGATATATGCCTTCTAGTGGACGATGGTGGGATGACTTTTCAAAAATGCATGGTGCTGTTTATCACGAACATGAAGGTAAAAGATGGTTAAGTAGATATTCTAAAGATATAGGAAATAGAATTGATGACGTTGTATTAGTAGACGGATTATTTTTCTCTATTAAAAAAAATAGTATAAAACATAAGTTTGATGAGAGTTTTACCAATTTTCACTTTTATGATGTGGGGTTTTGTTTTCCTAATTATATGGATGGTGTTAAAATAGGGGTACACTCTAATATTAAAATTACACACCTTTCAATTGGTGCTACTAATGATAAATGGGAAGAGGCTAGACAATTGTTCGTTGAGAAGTATTCTACCAATTTACCTGTTTTTATGAATCGTAAATTATGGAAAGGTGAAAAACTAAAGATATTAATAGCTTGTTTAAATTTTAACGATTATACGGGTTCTGAGTTACATGTTTACGAGCTAGCTAAAGGTTTAGCTCAAGAGGGACATGACGTACACATCTGTTCAAATATAGGAGGTAGTATATCTAAAAAAATAAAAACCTATGGTGTAACATTATGGTCTATAAATGAACCTCCAGGATTTTTTAAAGGAGATGGTAAAACAGTGCTTAACACAGCTCAAGGACAAATACAAACAGTAGAGGGACAGCTTTATAAAGTAAAAGATGTTAAGTTTGACGTTCTTCACTTACATCACAAACCAATAACAGAAGGAATGTTAAATCTATATCCCCAAGCATCATCTATACTCTGTACCATACATTCTGAAGTTTTAGAATTAGAACAACCGGTATTAGATGAAAGAATTAAAAAATATATATGTATTCGTCCTGAAATTAAAAAATATATCGAAGATAGATTTAACATCTCAGAGGATAAAACGGTTACCATTTATAATCCTTTTGATGAAACAAGATTTAAACACTATCCATTACAAAAAAATATAAAGCCTAGAATTTTATTCGTGGGTACTATAGATTGGTTAAGACAATTGACTATAGAAGATTTAATTGAGAAAACTAAAGCTGACAATAAAGAATTATGGATTGTGGGTAAAAAGAGAGCGGACTATTTAGATAAAATTAATGAACCACATGTTAAATATTTTGAACCTACTTGGTCTGTAGAAAACTATATAAAGGAGTGTCATGAGACGGCTGGTATATTATTAGGTAGAACAACTATCGAGGGTTGGCTATGTAATAGACCAGGATGGATTTACAATGTCGATGAAAGTGGTAATATTCTAGATATAACATATAATGAGGTACCTGGAGATATGGAAAAATTCCGTTCGACATACACAATAAATGAAATTATAAAAACATACGAAGAACTATTATGAGTTTTAACAAATATTTTAAAGACATATTTTGTATTAATTTGGACCAAAGAAAGGATAGGTGGGAAGAAGCTTGTTCAGAGTTTGATAGAGTGGGATTAAAAGATGTTGAACGATTTTCAGCTGTAGATGGTAGTAAGTTAGAAAAACCTAAATTTATACTCCCAGGAGAATTAGGTATATTGGAGAGTAACTTATCTTTAGTGCGTCACGCTAAAGAAAATAATTTACCCCATTATCTAATGTTGGAGGATGATGTGGTTTTTGGGCCTGAATTAAAAAATTTAGATAAATTTATGAATAACATTCCCGATGATTGGGATATGATTTATTTTGGTGGTAATCATAGATACGGTTCACCACCCCAAGTTATAAATGAGACAACATTAAAATTACACTATACAGTAGCGATTCATTGTGTCGCTGTAAAATCAACGGTGTATGACGTAATAGAAAGCATATTACCTAAACATAAAAAACAAGTAGATAACTACTATACAATGATTCAAAAAAGTTTTAATGTATATTGTACTAACCCCTCTATTGCTTTTCAAAGAGAAGGTTATTCAGATATACAAGGAAGAGTTGTAAACTATGATAATTTATTAAAATGAGGTGTGAATTAGTTATATTTTCTAAAAATAGACCATTACAATTAGATGGGTTGTTAAACTCTATATATCTTAATATGCCCAATTTTTTTAACATAAATATTATATATAAAACAACAGCACCTCATTATGAATCCGCGTACAAGACACTCATAAAAGAACATCCAGATGTTAATTTTAATATAGAAGAAGAGGATTTTTACAATCAAGTATTATCGTTTGTTAGAAAACAAAAATTTAAGTTATTTTCTTTCATGACAGATGATAGTGTTATTTTTAAAACACTTCAGTTTAATAAAATTAATATAGATGATGACGCAGCCTGTTTTTCCCTAAGACTAGGATTAAATTGTAACTATTCTCATCCCGCTTCTAAAAGTTATGAAACTAAAAATGTAAGTAATAACAATGGTGTTTTAAAATGGAGATGGGATGAAAATGAAGTTGATTTTGCCTATCCACTATCTGTTGATGGCCATATATTTAAAAAAGAATTTATACTAAAAATATTAGAAAGGTGTCCCTTTACATCACCCAACACACTAGAAGCTAATTTACAGCATTTTTTACCTATAATTGGTGAAAGATTTATGCATTCATTCGAAGAGAGTAAGTTGGTTAGTATTCCTGTTAATAAAGTTAACGACGTTTTTAACAATCCTTATGGTAAAAAAATAAGTTACAGTGAAAAAGAATTAGTGAGGGAATATATTAATGGAAAAAGACTAGATTTTGTTAATATGGATTTTACTGACGTTAATGGTCCTCATCAAGAAATTAAATTTATTTTAAAATGAATAAAAAAATACTAATAAAAGACATGTGTTTCGCTCATGGTGAATCTTCTTGTCATGGAAGAAAACCCTCTTACTTTGAGTGGATTAGGGAAGATTATGAATCCGAAATTTGTTTTTTTACTGACTACTTAATTACACACGTATTAAGTTCACCATACAAAAAAAATATAGGTTGGTTGATAGAACCTCCATCTATAAATCCAAGAGGGTATGAGTCGGTTAAAACTGTCAAAGATAGATATGATGTAATATTTACCTATTCCCAAGAACTAATAGAAAGTGACCCTGAAAAATTTAAATGGTATCCTCACGCTGGGTGTTGGATTGACGATAAAGATATAAAAATATGGCCTAAGTCTTCTCTATGTTCTATCATAGCTTCAAATAAACAAACAACTACTGGTCACAAATTAAGGCATTCTATTATTAAAGAAATGGGTAATAATATAGATGTTTATGGAAGAGGAATTAATGATTTAGAGTTCAAAATAGATGGGTTGTCTAAATACAGATTTTCAGTAGTAGTAGAAAATATAAAGTATGATGATTATTTTACGGAAAAAATAATAGATTGTTTCGCTACTGGAACCATACCAATATATTGGGGGACCCACTCTGTTAAAAACTTTTTTGACGAAAATGGAATAATATTTTTTGAAACTGTGGAAGAGTTAAAAAATATTTTAGATAATTTAACAGAAGAAGATTATATTAATAGAATGGAAGCTATTAAGAATAATTTAGATAAATCAAAGGAATTTATTCTCGCTGAAGATTGGATTTTTAAAAACTACACAAACTACTTTTAATTATGGATTTTACTTTTGGAATAATAACAAACGGTTCTTCGGATGATTTTGTAGAAATAGTTATAAATTCTATATTATCACAAAATATCCCTAATTTTGAAATTATTGTAGTTGGTAATAGTAATGTTAAAGCGGAAAATACTAGGGTTATTCCATTTGATGAGACTCAAAGACCAATGTGGATTACTAAAAAAAAGAATATCATCACTAATGAAGCTAAGTTTGATAACATTGTTTACTTACACGATTATGTATTTTTATCTAAGAATTGGTATGATGGCTTTTTAAAATTTGGAAACGATTTTGATGTTTGTATGACTAAAATTTTAAATAGAGATGGTAGTCGATATAGAGATTGGACTTTATGGGCTTTTGATGTGGAACCTTTAGGTGTGAAAAATAAAGAATTTCTTCTTCCTTATGACTTTACTGAGTTTACTAAGTGGATGTATATTTCAGGAGCTTACTGGGTATGTAAAAAACATATAATGAAAGAATTTCCTTTAGATGAAAATAGAATGTGGGGAGAATCCGAAGATGTTGTTTGGTCCAAACAAGTTAGGGAAAAATACACATTCTATATGAACCCTGAATCCTCAGTTTCACTTTTAAAATTTAAAGATAGAGCTTTTAATGAAATGAGTGATGAAACTAAAAACTATATAAAAACATGGATTTAAGTATATTAAATAAATTATTCGATAAAGTTTTAGTGTTAACACTAGAACATGATTTTAATGAATCTGATTTTGTGGCTAATGCTAATTTAGCACCAACTGCTAAATCAAGAATACAAAGAATAAAAGATAGGTTGGATGGATTAGATTATGAGTTGTTTTATGGTATAGATGGTTCTAAAGCTGGTTTTACTAATTTACATACAGACACGAATGGTATAGTTAGGGTAATGCCACAAAATCTATCTTTTGGACAAATAGGATGTTCTTTGTCCCATGTTAAAATGTATGAAAAAATAGCTAATAGTGATTGGGAAAAAGTTTTAATATTGGAGGACGATTGTATCTTTTTTCCAGAATTTGAAAATGTAGAAGATTACATGTCACAACTTCCTAATGACTGGGGCATGGTATACCTAGGGTGGGACGGAAATATGTATCCGCAACCAAACCACTCTTCTAATATATGTAAAGTAACAAAAGATAATTTTATTCACTTACACTGTACTCACAGTATTGGTATAACAAAATCCTTTGCTAAAACAATGGCTGAATTTAATAAAGAAGGATATTACACAGCAGACGGAGCTTTTAGTGAAGTAGTTAAACAAAAAAATGAAACTTGTTATGCTATTGTTCCTAGATTAACTAGACAAGAAAATATAGATTGTACCGCATATGAAATAGACCTTAGAACTACTAAAGAAAATACAGATAAATAAAATGGATATTAGATTATATTTTCATGAATTTTGGGGTGGTTTTAATAAGCAGGATAATTTTTTTGTGTGGATATTAAGTCAAAATCATAATGTTACTGTGGTCGACTCAAACCCTAATTTAGTAATTTCTTTAAATGACCGACCATTTCCTGATGTGTATACCATTTATTTTAATGGTGGGGAACCTTATTTTCCAGTACCCACACCAGAAATTGCTGACCATTTTTTAGGTGGATTTTTTTTAGATTATCCTAATTACACAAGATTTCCAGCCTACTATCAATATGTTTATGAATTTATAAAAAATGGATTAATAAAGGATTTTAGTTTTTTTACCCAAGAAAATAGACCTATACCACCAAAAACAAAATTTTGTTCTTATGTAAGTAGAAGTTTACACGGTAAAAGAGGTCGTTTTTTTCATAAATTAAATAATGTAAAAAAAGTAGAAACTAATGTTCACCCATTCAAAGACTTTTCCATTCCTTTTGATAATACTTCTTTAAACTCCTCCTTACCAAAAATAAATTTTATAAAAGATTATAAATTTAATATTGCTTTTGAGAATAACTTTAGAGCTACATATCCTTCTTACCCTAACGCGGTAATTGAGAATGGAGAAATGGTAAGTATGAATGGTATGATTAGTGAAAAATTTATAGAACCATTTATATCTGGTGTTATCCCGATTTACTGGGGAAATGATAGGATACACGAAGAATATAACCCTAATAGCTTTTTAAATTATTTTGATTTTGAAAGTGATGAAGAATTAATAGAAAAAATATTAGAAATAGACTCTGACGATAAGCTATATCAAAGTTATTTTAAGGAACCAATAGTTAGCAATAAACAGTCTAATGTTATTAACTTAGATTATCTTATTAACTTGTTTGAGAACATCATTCAAAACATTTAACCAACGTTTACTTTACCAAATAATTCTAGTATTTTTTCTAATAAAATTAGAAATTAAATAAAATGATTAAATTAATTATATTTGACTTAGATGGTGTTTTAGTAAACGCTAGAGAATTACATTACGAAGCTTTAAATAAAGCTTTAGAAACCATAGATGAAAAGTTTATCATTTCCAGAGATGAACACCTATCTACATATGATGGGTTATCTACCACAAAAAAATTAGAAATGTTAACATCCTCAAAAGGACTATCAAAGGATGTTCATAACATAGTATGGAAACTTAAACAAGAAAAAACCGTATCTATTATAGATAAATTTTCACAAGATTTTAGAATTAAAGACATTCTAAGAAGATTAAAAGATTCAGGATATCAGATAGCTTGTTGTACTAATTCAATTAGAGAAACAGCAAAATTACAACTAATTAGAAAAGGGTTTATGGAACACATAGATGTTCTATACACGAATCAAGATGTTATTAAACCTAAACCACATCCTGAAATGTACATGAAATGTATGTTACATTTTGGTGTGTCACCAAAACAAACTCTTATTATTGAGGATTCTCATCACGGTAGAAAGGGAGCGGTAGAAAGTGGAGGTCATTTATGTGCGGTTAAAGACTGTGAAGATGTTACATACGAAAAAATTAATGAACATTTAGACAAACATAATAACGGTGCTATTATACCTAAGTGGCAAGGTGGAAAAATGAATGTTTTAATCCCTATGGCAGGAGCAGGTTCTAGATTTGAAAAAGCTGGGTATACTTTCCCTAAACCACTGATAGAAGTTAATAATAAACCTATGATTCAAGTAGTGACTGAAAATTTAAATATTGATGCACGTCACATATACATTGTTCAAAAATCACACTATGAAAAGTATAACTTAAAACACTTACTAAACCTTATTACACCTGGTTGTGAAATAGTTCAGGTTGATGGGGTAACAGAAGGTGCAGCATGTACAACTTTATTAGCTAAAGAATTTATAAATAATGATGAACCTTTATTAATAGCAAACTCTGACCAGTTTGTGGAGTGGGATTCTAATGAGTTTATGTACTCTATGATGGCAGATGAAATTGATGGTGGTATTTTATCTTTTACCGCAACTCATCCAAAATGGAGTTTTGCTAAACTAGATAATGATGGGTATGTATCTGAAGTTGCAGAAAAAAAGCCAATAAGTAATATCGCTACGGTGGGTATATACTATTGGTCAAAGGGTTCTGATTATGTAAGATATGGTGAACAAATGATTGAAAAAGACTTAAGAATAAACAATGAATTTTATGTTTGTCCAATATATAATGAAGCTATAGAGGATGGTAAAAAAATAAAGACGTTTCACACTAAAAAAATGTGGGGATTAGGAACACCAGAAGATTTAAATAAATTTTTAGAAAATCATAAATACTAATGGAAAAACATAATTTAAATGAAATGATTAAGGGTTGGTTTGTGGGTGACTTTGAACCTAGCCTTTATAAAACTCAAGACTTTGAGGTGGCAGTTAAAAGGTATTTAGAGGGTGCTGTAGAAAAAAGACACACTCATAAGGTGGCTACGGAATTTACTGTAATAGTTGATGGTGTGGTCGAGATGAATGGGGTGGAATATTCGGCGGATGATATAATAGTAATAAAACCAGGTGAAAGTACGGACTTTAAATGTTTAACTCATGTTACCACAGTTGTGGTAAAAACACCTTGTGTAAAAAATGATAAATATGAAGAATAATAAAGCGGTTATGTTTATGCATGTTGCAACTCCAGTAATTGGTAATAATCATGCATATAACACGACTTATGAAAGAATAATTAAAGATATAGTCGAAAAAGGTAATAAATCTGGCTTATTTGACTACATAGATTATGTACATTTTAATGTTGTTGGGGACCTACCCTTTCCAGAACATTTACTTAATTTTGACAACTATAAAATAACTAGAGTGGGTAATTTATTAGACTATGAATTGCCAACCCTAAGATTACTTAGAGATTTTGTAGATAATAATAAAGATTATAAGGTTTTATACACACAAACTTTATCCGTGTCCACTTGGAACTGGAATGACCCAAAAATGATGGATAGAAGAAATATGCATTTTTATTTTTCAATAGAAAACTTTTTAAAGTGTATAGAAAAATTAGAAACCCACGATAGTTGTGGTGCTAACTGGAATAAAGATATGAGGGATGGATACGAAGACTATGTGCCTCACTACTCTGGAAATATATGGTGGGCAAATGCTGAATATCTTTCAAAACTACCTACGATTGACTGGATTATCAATCCAGAAAATTTTATACTTGACTACAGACATCAAGCTGAGTTTTGGATTGGGATGGATGAAAAACATAAACATTTTAATTTCTTTTCTTGGGCAGATATAGAAAAAGAAAATGCGTTACCGTTAGAAAGATATAAAGATTGTATAAATAAATAAAAATTAAAAGGAATGATAAAAAAACTTAAAAAAATATTAGGACTTACTAAAAAGAAAAATAAAGTAGAACATATAGAGGAGATTGTAGCTGAGTTAAATGAAGAAAATCCTATTTTAAAATATGCCTATAATGTAAATCAAAAATTTGAACCAGGAAAAACCCCTATATACTATTCTGGACCGTACTGGAACACACGGGAAGTGGTTGCAGCTATGGAAGCTTTTTTATATGGTAAGTGGTTAGCAACAGGTGCAAACGTACATAGATTTGAAACGATGTTTTCTAGAATTTTTAATTTTCAAAAATCTACTATGGTTAATTCTGGAAGTTCTGCAAATCTTGTATTAATAGCCGCTCTTAAAAAATACTTTGGTTGGAATGATGGTGATGAGGTTTTAATTTCAGTGGTAGGATTTCCGACTACTCTAGCTCCTTTAGTACAAAATAATTTAACACCTATTTTTGTAGATATAGAATTAGACACTCTTAACTTTGATGTGGATTTAATAGAAGATTTAGTGACCGAAAAAACTAAAGCTATATTCATATCTCCTGTACTAGGTAACTCACCAGATTTTGATAAGTTAAATGAAATAGCTAAAAAACATAACATACAATTAATTATGGATAATTGCGATAGTCTGGGTAGTAAGTGGGACGGTAAGTACCTTACAGACTACTCTATCGCTTCATCATGTTCATTTTATCCAGCTCACCACATTACCACTGGTGAAGGCGGGATGGTTTCGTCAGCAAATCCAAAAATTATAGAGTTAGCTAGAAGTTTTGCTTGGTGGGGGAGAGATTGTTATTGTGTAGGTTCAGCTAATCTTCTGGGTTGTGGTACTTGTGGAAAAAGATTTAGTCCTTGGTTAGAAGATTACGATGGAATTGTTGACCATAAATACGTATTCACTAATGTGGGTTATAATCTAAAACCTTTAGACATGCAAGGAGCTATAGGTCTAGTTCAACTAGATAAATTTGATGAAATACATGAACGTAGAATTATTAGTAAAAATAGAATAACCGAAATTTTTCAAAAAAATATTCCTTCATTAAGGGTTCCTATAGAATTAGAAAAAGCCGAAACCTCTTGGTTCGGTACTCCTTTTATTTGTGAAAGTGCTGAACAAAAAAGAATAATTGTGAAGGAGTTAGAAGATAATAAAATACAGACTAGAAATTACTTTGCTGGTAATATACTTCTACACCCTGGATATAAACACCTAGGTGATTATAAAGACTACCCTAAAGCAAATATTGTTTTAGATAGAGTGTTTTTTGTTGGGGCTTCTCCACACTACACTGAAGAAGTATTCGATTACATAGACACTGTTATAAATAAAATTTCAAAAAAATTATAAAATGAGTGAAAATAGACCTAAAACAATATTTTGTGATATAGATGGTACATTGGTTAAACATATGTTACCTAGTGAGGCTACAAAACCTAATGCTAAAATGGAACCTCTCCCTGGAACCATTGAGAAGCTTTTAGAATGGGAAAAAAAGGGATACCATATTGTTTTAACTACTGGTAGAAGAAATACCGCTAGAAAACAAACTGAACAACAATTGTCAGAAGCTGGAATAATTTATGACCAACTAGTCATGGGTTTTGGTGGTGGAGTAAGATATTTGATAAACGACATGAAGGAAGATGGTAGGACTGGTACTGCCTTTGCAGTTAATTTAAGACGTAATACTGAAGGTATAAAAGATTTAAAAATATGAAAAACTACAATGAAGAAAGACCGTGGGGTACTTTTGAAAATTTATTAGATTGTGATTATTGTAAAGTTAAAAGAATAGTTATTAAACCTGGCGGTGCCCCAAGTTACCAATATCACCACAAAAGAAATGAAGTGTGGACAGTAGTACAGGGTTCGGGACAAGTTATTCTTAATGATGAAGTTATTGAGGTCACTGTCGGTAGTACTATTTTAGTTCCTGTTGGTGATAAGCATAGACCTATTAATAATAGTAGTAATGATATGATTTTCATTGAGGTTCAATGGGGTGAGTATTTTGGGGAGGACGATATCGTACGATTAGAGGATAATTATGGAAGAGTATAAGGTATTACTGACAACATCAGGATTGGGGTCTAGATTAGGTGAAATAACAAATTTTACCAATAAATCTCTAGTAAGAATCGGTCCTAAACCTGCTATATCTTATATAATAGAATCTTACCCTAAAACTGTAGAGTTTGTTATAACCCTTGGTCATTTTGGTGACCATGTTAAAGAATTTTTAGAATTAGCATACCCAGATAGAAAATTTCAATTTGTGTGGGTTGACGTATTTTCTGGAAAAGGAAGTAGTTTGGTTTACTCGATGCTTCAAACCAAAAATCACTTACAATGTCCTTTTATTTTTCATGCTTGTGATACTATTTTAGACTATCAAAATATAACCCCAAATAAAAACTATCTTGTTGGCCATAAAAAAATTAATAGTTCTCAATATAGAACATTAAATGTTTCTGGTTCTAAGATATCTAGAATTAATGAAAAAGGAGAACTTAACTATGATTATGAATTTGTTGGTGTAGCTGGGATTAATGACTATGTAAATTTTTGGTCTTGTTTATATGAGGTGTACACGGATAGAGTTAATGACTCCATATCTGATTGTGATGTCTACAGTAAAATGATGAAAAAAAATAGTTTTGTTTTAGAAGAATGTCATAAATGGCAAGACATAGGAAATGTATCTTCATTAAATAAAGCAAGAAAAGTAATTAATAATGAAATAAATGTTTTAGATAAGTTAGATGAATCCATTTATATTTTAGATAATAAAGTTATAAAATTTTTCCACAATAAAGATATTGTTAAAAAAAGAGTCGATAGAGCTTCTATTCTTGGGGATTCGGTACCTAAAATTATAGACAGCACTAAAAATTTCTATAAATACGAATTAGTAGAGGGTGAGTTATTTTCACGTTCTGTCACACCTAAAAGTTTTAGTGATTTACTAAACTGGACTGATATTAACCTATGGTCTAAGGGTGTGGATAAAAATGTTATTTATCCATCAGTAAATGAATTTAGAGACATTTGTGAAGATTTTTACATTAAAAAAACTATTAGTCGATTAGATTCTTTAATTAAAAAACAACATATAGTAGATAAAGAAGAAATAATAAATGATGAGTATATACCACCAGTAAAATACCAACTATCACTAGTTAAAAACATTCTAACTAATGTTAATTCACCTAATTATTTTCACGGAGATTTTATATTAGAGAATATTATAGAAAAATCGGATGGTTCTTTTTCTTTAATAGATTGGAGGCAGGATTTTGGTGGAGAGTTAAAATTAGGGGATATACATTATGATTTAGCTAAACTTAATCATAATTTAATTGTTAATCATGATATTATTAATGATAATTTATTCAATATAGAAATTGGTGATGACAAAATATATTGTGATATAAATCGTAGACATTTATTATCTATGTGTGAAAAAACACTACATCAATTTATTTTAGATAAAAATTTAAGCCTGGATAAGGTAAAAATATTAACTTCTATAATATGGTTAAACATGTCTCCTTTACATCATCATCCATTTGATTTATTCTTATACTACTTTGGAAAATACAATCTATGGAAAACAATACAACAACAGCAAAACTTTACGTAGGACCTATGAGTAAAAATATAGTGGACTCCACTATAGAATTAGCTAATGAACTACAAACTATTATAACACTCATACCTTCTAGAAGACAGGTAGAATTTGACGGCGGTTATGTTAATAACTGGACAACCGAAAAGTTTATGTCTTATATTAAATCTAAAACTAATCTTATAGAAGTGCAACGGGACCATGCAGGGCCTGGACAAGGATATAAAGATGACGATGGTTATAACTCTTTAAACCACGATTGTAAATATTTAGATTTAATACATATAGACCCTTGGGTAAAAATAAAAGACATAAAGGAGGGGGTAGATAAAACTATAGACTTAATTAAATTTTGTCACCAACAAAATCCTAATATATTATTTGAGATAGGAACCGAGGAGGGTATACGTCCATTTTCTTTAGATGATATATCATATATGTTGACCAGGGTTAAAAAAGAACTAACCGATAATATTTTTTCTAAAATTAAATTTTGTGTTATACAGTCAGGAACAGGATTAAAGGAAACACATAATACAGGAACTTATGATGTGAATAAATTATTATCTATGGTTACTTTAGTAAAAAAATTTAATTTACTATCCAAAGAACATAACGGGGATTATATATCTCAAAAAGATTTTCAATCTAGATTTCAAAATGGTTTAGACGCTATTAATATAGCTCCTGAACTTGGTCGGTTAGAATCTACTATTTTATACTCATTAATGAACGAAGAACAAAAAGAAATATTTTTTGAAATTTGTCTAGAATCTAATAGGTGGAGAAAGTGGGTAAATGAAGATTTCATTCCTCAAGATAATAAAAAAACTTTGGTAGAAATATGTGGTCATTATGTACTATCTGATAATAAATTTTTATCATTAAAAAGTGAGCTTGGAGAAGTGGAAGGTACCATTAAAGAAAAAATTAAAGCTCATATAAAAAAATTAATAGAATGGACAATTTAAAAAATATATGTTTAACCTACTTTAAAACTTTTTCCAATCAAGATTTAGATGGATTAAGAAAACTTCTTTCAGAAGATTGTTATTTACGTGATTGGGAGGTTAATTCAAAAGGATTAGATAATGTTATAAAATCAAATGAACAAATTTTTGAAGCGGTTGAGTCTGTGGAAGTTAGACCAAGTAAAATGTTTCAAGAAGACAATACTGTTGCTTGTGAAATAGAAGTAGTTATAAATGAAACTGACACATTATTAGTGACGGATATTATCACATTTGATTCTGAAAATAAAATAAATTCAATTAGAGCGTATAAAGGTAATTAAAATGAATAGATGTGGTTTTGTAATTTTTGGTCATTGTGGGGTTCATGATTATGATGATATACAGGATATTGTTGACAACATAGGTTCTCTACATGATAACTGTGATTTTTTTGTTAATCATCCAACCGTTAAACATCCTAAGATTAAAACTAGACATAATGTAGGTCCAGTTAATCATTCATCTTTTATTTTTGGTGCTTTTATAGAACTTGTAAAAAGTCTTACAGAAGAAGAGATTAACTCTTTTGACCATTTTTGTTTAGTATCAGCAAATCAATACTTTATAAGGCCTTTTGATTATGAAAAAAATATAAACTATGTGATGTTTTATAACACACCTAACTGGGACTCTGATTATACTGGTAAAGATTTTAGTACTGATATTAAAGGAGACCCGTTAACTCAACCTTACGGGCGTTGGGACCAAAAAGATATGCATAAAGTATTAAATGTTCCTACACCTATGGCCTCTAACTGGGAACACATGACCTTAACAAGGGAGTCTATGTTACTATGTAAAAAGCATATAGACGTGTGTGTTGAGTTGTATCCGAATCAAGATATGATTTCATTATACCCAGGTTTTATGGCATTACTAACAGGTCAGGAGTGGAAATTTCCACCATTTTTTGGTACTTTTGACCCATCGTGTCCCAATAAAAACTGGATTCTTACACAAGAACAAATTAATGAAAAGTTTAATGAGGGTTACGTATCAGTAAAAAGAGTAAATTACAAAAAAGATTGTCCTCTAAAGACATATATAAAAAAAGAAATATTAAAAAATGAACAATAAACTTTTAACATTATACTATCTTTCACACACTAGAGCTAAATTTCACAAAGCAGCTTTTAGTATGTTATCAGGCATAAAAAAAGAAAATAAAGATAAAATTAAAGTTGTTGTTCTAGCTGATAATCCAGACGATAAATCAGAATTAGAAAATAGTAAAACACATCTTAAAAATATAGAATGTGAAATAATTTACCACCCAAACGGACATAACTACATGTCTAAGATAAATAAAACTAAAAATTGTGATACACCTTATTTAGCGAAGTGGGATGAAGACGTATTTGTTCCGTGTCATGTTTGGGATTATATGATAGAAAATTTAAATGTTTTAGAAAGTTCTGAAGTGATGCAGATTATGCCTACTATGTCTACTACAATCCCTTGTGTAGATTTGTTTATAGAAGACTTCGTAACTGACTTAAAGATAAAAGAAAAATTAAATAACATTTTTTTAGACAGACCATTACCTAAAGGTTTGTGGGGTGTCGATTATGAACCATTAAATGAAGCTACTATTAATTCTACTAAATGGTCTCCTAAAAAATACTATGATATTCTTAGAAACTTAGGGACTAATCTAATGGGTATGCATCCTATGAGAATTTCATGGGAGGGTCATTTCTTACTAAACGACTATATCACCACTAATTTTAATAGACTAATGTCTAAACATTCTTATAGTTTTACAGAATTAGATGAACCTTATTTTAATAATAATCTTTTTATTATTAAATCTGATAGGTGGACTGAAATAACAGGAATGATTAGAGACGCTTATGATGAGGTAACACAAAACATTTACAGAAATAATAATAAATTAAAAGTTTTATACGTAAAAAATGGTTTTTCCATCCATACCATGTTTAACACAATACATGGTGCTGGTAATCCTTGGAATATTGGTAACGAATCTTCTCAGGAAAAAGAAAATCTTTTTTTTGAAGAAATAATTAAAAAATTAGAAATATGATACATTGTATTGGGGACAGTCATTCTGCTGTTTTTTCGGGTGTAGAGTTAATGACTCCCGAATGGCCTGGAAGGTCAGACGATAGATTACCGTGGTTTAGAACATACAGGTTAGGTCCTGTAACAGCCTATCAACTAGAAAGAAAATTATCAATAATACAAAATGTAATTAATAGGGTTGGTATAACTACTGATGATACTATTTTGTTTTGTTGTGGTGAAGTAGATTGTAGAGCTCATCTTATAAAACAAATGGAATTACAAAATAAAACAGTTAAAGAAATAGTACGTGAATGTGTGGATAGATATATTGAAGCTGTTCTACAAGTTAAAAACTGGGGAATGAAGGTAGCTGTTTGGGGTCCAATTGCAAGTTGGCATCCAACTAAAAAATATACCGGGGGACCTTCTTTTGGTACGTGTTTAGAGAGAAATGAGGTTACTAAAGAATTTAATGACTACGCAAAAGAGATGTGTGAAAAAAACTCTATACCTTTTTATAGTATTTTTTATAAAATGATAGATAGTGAAGGGTATACCAAACCAGACTTGTTGGATAACTGGGATGGGGCTCATATTCACGCAAACCAAAAAACAATACCTTTAATACTAGAGGAATTTGGTTTGGTAGAAAAAAACGATACTATTTTAATTTCTCATAGAGGCAATATAAATGGTAAGAATGAAAAATTAGAAAATTCTCCATCGTATGTTAAGAAAGCGTTGGACTTAGGGTATGACGTTGAGGTGGATGTATGGGTGGTAAATGATAAATTTTATTTAGGCCATGATAACCCTCAATACGAAATACCAATAGAATTTTTAAAAAATGAAAAGTTATGGTGTCATGCGAAAAATATAATAGCTTTAAATAAAATGTTAGAAAACGATATACATTGTTTTTGGCACCAAGAAGATGATGTTACCCTCACATCTAAAGGGGTAATGTGGACATATCCAGGCAAGGAGCTGACAAGTAATTCAATCCAAGTAATGCCTGAATGGGATAATAAAGAACATAAAAATATTATGGGTCTATGTAGTGATTACGTAGAAAAATACAAAAAATAATTATGAGTAAAGTAGCATTAATAACAGGAATAAATGGACAGGATGGTTCATATCTAGCAGAATTTTTATTAGAAAAAGGATATGAGGTTTGGGGGATTTTAAAAAGAAATTCTGTAGCTGAAAATCAAACAGCTAGACTAACCAAAGAAGTATACGGTAAAATAAGATTGGAATACGCAGATATGTTGGATATGGCCTCTTTAATTAGAGTATTACAGATGTGTGAACCTGATGAGATATATAATCTTGCAGCTCAATCACATGTTAGAATTAGCTTTGACCAACCCATATATACCACCCACTCTATTGCTACTGGAACTTTAAATCTTCTAGAATCTATAAGATTAGTATCTCCTAAGTCTAAAATGTATCAGGCTAGTAGTTCAGAAATGTTTGGAAATAGCATAGATGAAGATGGGTATCAACGAGAAACCACCCCATTAAATCCTGTGTCACCATATGGGTGTGCAAAAGTGTATGGTTATAATTTAGTAAGAAATTATCGTAACTCTTACGGTATGTTTTTGTGTAATGGTATTCTTTTTAATCATGAATCACCTAGAAGGGGCACAAATTTTGTTACGGGAAAGGTAGCTAAGGAAGCGGTAAAAATAAAACTTGGTTTGACTGATAAATTAAGTTTGGGTAATTTACATGCAAGTAGAGACTGGGGTCACGCAAAAGACTACGTAGAAGCTATGTGGTTAATGTTACAACATGACAAAGCAGATGATTATGTGTGTTCAACGGGTGTGTCTCATACGGTTAAAGATTTAGTAGAATATGTTTTTAGTAAGCTGGATTTAGATTGGAGAGATTATGTAGTTACTGATGAAAAATATTATAGACCTGAAGAGTTAGAACATTTAAAGGGTGACTCTAGTAAAATTAAAAAAATACTCGGTTGGGAACCTAAGTATACTTTTGAGACTATGATGGATGACATGATAAACGATTGGTTAAAAAAATTAAAATGAAAAGATTAATTACAGGTGGAAGTGGGTTAGTTGGTTCAACTATAGACGCGGAAATAAAATTAGGGTCTAAAGATGGTGACTTAAGAAAGTGGTCAGATGTAAAGAAGATATTTGAAACTCATCGACCAACACACGTAATTCATGCTGCTGCTAGAGTTGGCGGTGTCGGTGGGAATATGAAAGCTAAAGGAGAGTTTTTTTATGATAACATTATGATAAATACTAACGTATTAGAAGCTTGTAGATTATATAAAGTAGAGAAAGTGGTTTCTTTCCTGTCTACTTGTATATTTCCCGACTCAGTGGAGTACCCTTTAACAGAAAAAAAGATTCACTTGGGGGCACCCCATTCTTCTAATTATGGTTATGCCTATGCTAAAAGAATGTTAGATGTACAAACTGAAGTATATAGAGACCAGTATAAGTTAGATTTTGTAAGTGTAATACCTACAAACATATATGGTCTTAATGATAATTTTAATTTAGATAGTGGACACGTAATACCGTCACTTATACACAAATGTTATTTAGCTAAAAAAAATAATACCGATTTTAAGGTCTGGGGTTCTGGAAAACCATTAAGAGAATTTATATACGCAAAAGATATTGGTAAGTTAACTAATTGGGCTTTAGAGAATTACGATGAATCTGAACCAATAATTTTTTCAACCTCACACGAAATATCTATTAAAGATTTGGTGGATTTGATAGTGAATAACATGGGTTTTGATGGTAAAGTAGTATGGCAAGACGACAAACCAGATGGTCAATTTAGAAAACCTAGTTGTAATAAAAAATTAATGTCTTACGTACCAGACTTTAAATTTACCCCTATAGAGGTGGGTTTAAAAGAAACAATAGAACATTTTGTAAAAACCTACCCAAATCTTAGAGGCGTATGAATAAAATAGAATTAGTAAAAGATACTATCGACAATAAAGATATTGATAGATTAATAGAATGGTTAAAAACTTATCCTAGGTTAACTAAAAATACACTGACTGTTGAATTCGAAAAATTATTTGCAAAATGGCTCGGTTGTAAACATTGTGTATTTGTCAACTCTGGTTCCTCAGCAAATTTAATTATGTTATATGTTCTAGTACAAAAAGGACTATTAAACATAGGAGATAAGGTGGTTGTCCCTTCTTTATCTTGGGCTACAGATTTATCACCTGTAATACAATTAGGTTTGAAACCTGTTTTATGTGATGTAGATTTAAAAAATCTATCGGTCGACCTTAATCATTTGGAGGAGATTTTTAAAAAGGACAGTCCTAAAGCTCTTATATTAGTTTCTGTTTTAGGATTAGTTCCTGAAATGGATAAAATAGTAAGTTTGTGTGAAAAATATAACGTTTCACTATTAGAAGATGTGTGTGAAAGTTTAGGGTCTAAATTCCAAGACAAGACTTTGGGAAATTTTGGCTTGATGTCTACTTTTTCAACATACTTTGGTCATCACATGTCAACGATTGAAGGTGGATTAATTTGTACAAATGAAAAAGAAATTTATGATTTAATTCTCATGTTAAGAAGTCATGGTTGGGATAGAGATTTGTGTGACACCTCAACTAAAAAATTAAGAGATGAGTGGGAGGTTAGTAATTTTAATGGGTTATACACTTTTTATGTGCCTGGATTTAATATGAGAGCAACTGATTTACAAGCTTATATAGGATTAGGACAACTTGATAAGTTAGACGAAACTGTTAGGTTAAGACATAAAAATTACAGTATTTACCATGAACTATTAGGAGACTTATCATATTTTCCACAACAATCTGGTGACTATTTTGTCTCTAATTTTGCTTTTCCATATGTTTCTAATAATAGAAATAAGTTGGTTGAGGAATTGGAGTCTAATGGGGTAGAGGTTAGACCACTTATTTGTGGTTCTATGGGCAAACAACCATTTTACTCTAAACTTTACGGTGAGTTAACACTTCCAAATGCTGAAATTATAGATAATAAAGCTTTATATTTACCTAATCATCCAAATTTAACATATGATGATATTAAATTTGTTTGTGATATCATAAAAAGAATAGATAAATAAATGAAAATATTAGTAACTGGTGGAGCAGGATTTATTGGGTCTTCACTTATAGAAGAATTATTATCACGTTATAAAAATATCAATATAACTTCTTTAGACAATTATTTTACTGGTAACATTAAAAACCACATAAACGACAAACGAGTAAATTATATTAAGGGAAATACTTGGGATATTGATGAATTGGTTAAACCCGATATTGATATAATTTTTCATTTTGGTGAGTACTCTAGAATTGTTAATTCTTTTAAAGATATAGATTATGTTTTAAAATCTAATGGTTACGGTACTATGAAAATAGTTAATTTTTGTCATAAAAATAACGTTAAATTAATTTATTCAGCATCTAGTAGTAAGTTTGGTAATGATGGTAAGGATGAAAATTTATCCCCGTATTCTTGGACTAAAGCTAAAAATGTAGAATTAATTAAAAATTTTGGTGAATGGTATTCTCTAAAATATGAAATAGTTTATTTTTACAACGTATATGGTCCTAAACAAATTATGGAAGGTGATTATAAAGCGGTAATAGGAATTTTTGAGGGACAGTATAAAAAAGGTGAGCCATTAACAGTGGTTTCCCCAGGAACACAGTCACGTGACTTTACACATATTGACGATATCATTAATGGTATTATTATGACAATAGAAAAAGGTTTTAATAGTGAATATATGTTAGGTACTGGTAAAAACTGGAAATTAGCAGATGTTGCTTCTATGTTTACTGATAACTGGGTTTTGGTTCCTGAAAGAAGGGGTGAACGTTTATCTTCTGTTATATTAGATAATACTAACACTAAAAAGTTGGGTTGGGAACCTAAGATAAATTTAAAAAATTATATAGAACAAATTAAAAATGGATAAAATAGGAATAGTTGGACAGGGTTTTGTAGGAACCGCTGTTAAAGAAGGTCTTCAAAAATATTTTAATATATTAACTTTTGATTTAAACAAACCAGAATTTAGTACTAACACACTAGTTGATATTGTTGAGAGGTGTAAAATAATTTTTTTATGTCTACCAACACCTATGGATAATGAGGGTAAGTGTTATACTGGTATTGTGGAAGAGGTTTTAAGTGAAATAAATAACTATTGTGATATTAAAGATTATTATGGAAACGAAACTAGAACAATTGTTCTTAAATCTACTATACCCCCTGGAACTACTAAAAAACTACAAAAAGGATTTAATAGAGTATCTTTAGTATATAATCCAGAATTTCTAACTGAAGCGAATTCAATAGAAGACTATAAAAATCAAAACCGAATAATTCTAGGTGGTCCTAATGAGGTTACCGCTAAAGTTAAACCTATTTTTTCTAAAGCTTTTCCAAAAGTACATGTAGTAAAAACAGATTCTACATATGCAGAAATGGTAAAATATCTAACTAATACTTTTTTAGCTACTAAAGTGTCTTTTGCAAATGAAATGTATAATGTTTGTAAAGGGTTAGGTGTTGATTACGATAAAGTAATTGAGTATGCTAAATTAGATGAACGTTTAGGTTACTCACATTGGAATGTTCCTGGGCCAGATGGTGACTTTGGGTTTGGTGGTCATTGTTTTCCTAAAGATTTATTAGCGTTAAGACATGAAGCTAATAAACTTTTAATAAAAACACCTATGTTAGATGCTACACATAACACTAATACAATGGTTAGGACTAACAAGGATTGGGAAAAAATGGAAGGTAGAGCAATAATTAATAACCTTGAAAAAAATGAAATATAATGTATGAATTATGGGACATGGTAAGTTATGGTCATGGAGAACCAATGGTTCCCTTTAGTTTAGTAAGTAGACATGAGAGATTTGAAGTAATCTACGGTAAATTTATGGAACGAATTGAGACTATACCTTGCGTAATAACAGTAAACACTAAAAAAGAAACTATAAATGAGTAAAAGAAGTAAAAGATTAAGTAGAGAAGAACAAGAAGAGGTCGAAGCATGGATTTATCAGAATAATACTGAGGAAACTAGAATGACTGACACTATGACAATTAGTGTTAAATGTAAAACAGGAAATCAAAAAAAATTAGTAAATTCTATAAAAGAAAATGAAGTGACTATTTGTTCTGGGCCAGCTGGTACTGGTAAAACGTATTTAGCGTGTGCAGAAGCTTTAAAGTTAATAAAACGATACAGGAAATATAAAAAAGTGGTAATCGTAAAATCAGTGACTACTTTAAAAAATGAAGAAATTGGGTTTTTAAAAGGTGGATTAAGAGAGAAGATGGAGCCTTTTATGTTTTCATTTGTCCATAATTTTGAAAAATTGGTGGGACAGGCTATTACTCAGAGACTTAGAGAGTTAAAAACTATTGAAGAGATGCCTATAGCGTATATGAGGGGAATTAATCTAGATAGGTCTATTATAATTGTAGATGAAGCACAAAACATATCACAAGAAAATATGAGAACTATAATGACTAGACTAGGTAAAGATTCTAAAATGATATTTTTAGGTGACGAAAGACAGCAAGATTCTAAAGGTGGAAACGGTCTTACTTTTCTTATGGACCACTTTCAAGACATAGATGGGATTGGTTGTGTACAATTTAATAAAGCGGATGTAGTAAGAAATCCATTAATTGCTAAAATAGAAAGAGTGTTTGACTCTATAGGATAAATGAACATATATATAACACTAAACGACGTTTTAAGAGATACTTTCGGTAAAATGAAAGAGGTGTATGAAAAATACACCAAAAAAGAGGCTGTAGAACCAATAACTAATATGAATTTAAAAGAATTTTTTGAGTTTGAGGAGGAGGATGGTTTGAAAGAATTTTTATACATAGAAGCTTCTATGGAAATTTTTGGAGCTGCTAAGGAAAAAGAAAAAAATTGTTTTTCTTTCTTACATGAATTTTTTAAAGATTTTCCTGATAGTAAAATAACCTTGTTATCTGACGAACTAGGAAAAGGTAAAGCAGCTACTTTATGGTTTCTTGCAAAATATGGTTGTTGTGTTGATAAAATATTATTCTACAAATTAGAAGATTTATCTGTACTTTGTGAAGAGGCGGATTATTTTATTACAGCAGACCCTAACATTTTAAAGAATACCGCGGGGAATAAAAAAACAATAAAACTAATAACAGAATATAATAAAACTATCAAGGCGGACTTTGAGATTGATAAGTTTTCAGATATTAAAAACATTATAACTAATGAAAAATAAAGAACCCCAACTAAGAGATATACAAGTAAAAATTGGGAAGGATTATCTGTATCTAGATGTAGATACTTTAATGTCTCACGTTGTAATGGTAGAAGAAGAAGATGGAAAGAATAACATAAACTTACCTAGATGGGAATTTTTTAGAGGGTTACTCGATACTCTTTTAGGGTATGGTGAAGAAGTGGATAATGAAATGGGACACTTAGCTTTAAATAAAACTACCATACCATTTAGGTTAGCTTTTAACACATTAATTGAATATAATATATTAAAAAGGTCATAAAACATGGAAAACGAACAAAAAACACCAGAAGAAAAAGTAGCCCTATTAACAGAGGCTCTGGAAAAAATAAATAAAAATGAAAGTAAAATTTATTTTATAACTCCTGACACACAAGGTACAGCTATGGCGAGTGTAGCTGTAAATTATGAATGGGTTAAAATATTAAATGAAAATAATTACAACGCTTTTATTTTATATGATAAAAAAGATTACAAACCAGTTACCGATTGGTTGGGTGAAGAATATTCTTCATTACCACACGCTATTATAGAACAAGACTTAGCTGTGGGAGTAGCAGATTATGTAATCATACCTGAAAAATTTGGTCATATCTTAGAACAAACAAATAATATGCCTTGTACGCGTATTATGTTATGTCAATCTTATGATTACAAATTTGATACTTTACAACCAGGATTTAGTTGGGGTAATTATGGTATAAACCATTGTATTACTACTACTACTTCACAAAAAGAATATTTGGAGCAATTTTATACAGAAAATAGTTTAAATATAAAAGTGGTAACACCTTCCATACCCGAATACTTCAAAAAAACGGAAGAACCTAAAAAACCTATAATTTCTATTCATACTAGAGACCCTAGAGATACAGTTAAGATTATAAAATCTTTTTATATTAAATTCCCACAATACAGATGGGTTACTTTTAGAGATATTAGAAATATTTCAAGAAAAGCTGTTTCAGAATCACTTTCTGAATCATGTGTTTCAGTTTGGGTAGATAGAATTTCAGGTTGGGGTACTTTTCCTTTAGAAAGTATGCAGTGTGGAACACCAGTAATCGGATTAGCACCAACATTAAAGCCTGACTGGTTAACGGAAAATAATGGATTATGGACATTCGAATATTTAAAAATTGTAGACATGATTGGTGCTTATATGAAAAATTGGTTGGAGGATACTTTACCTGAAGAGTTATACTATGAAACAGCCAATACACCTTTAATGTTTTCACAAGAAAAAGAAAAGAATTCTTTGTTAGGGTATTTTGAAAGTATTAAAACTCAAAAAGTAGAAGACATCAATATGATGATTAATAAATTAAGTCCAGTTATGGAAGAAGCTAAAAATTAAATAAAATGAATGATATTACAGTAATTATACCAGTTAATGATGTTTCAGGTGAGTTTAAAAATTTATTTACCAAATGCATTAAAAGCTTAGAGGAGCAGGTTGATAAACCTAAAAAAATATTAGTTGTACATGCAGCTAAAAATGATATAATAAAATTTTTCGAAGAGTGGGAAAAGCCAGAAAATTTAGATGTTGATGTTTTATTTAATAGTGGTGATTCTTCATTTAGTGGACAAATAAATTTTGGAGTGGATAATATAGAAACAGAGTGGTTTTCTGTTTTAGAGTTTGATGATGAGTACTCTAAAATATGGTTTAAAAATGTACAACAATATATAGACTATTATGAAGATGTGGATTTATTTTTCCCGTTAGTAGTGGAAACATCAGAAACTAATGAATTTTTAGGTTTCACAAATGAAGCTTTATGGGCTATGGGATTCTCAGAAAAAATGGGGTACCTAGACAACAATACTTTACTTAATTACCAAAATTTCCAAACATCTGGAATGGTGATGAGGTCAGAAAGTTTTAGAGATATCGGGGGATTAAAATCTAATATTAAATTAACTTTTTCTTATGAGTTTTTATTAAGAGCTACATACAACGATATTCAAATCATGACTGTACCTAAGGTGGGTTATAAACACACAAATATGAGAGAGCATTCTCTTTTTTGGGATTATAAAAACCATCCAAAGCACAAGCTTTCACCTAATGAAGCAAAATTTTGGGTGGACACAGCTAAAAAAGAATATTTTTTCACACAGGATAGACCAATAAAATATCAGACAACAGAAGCGTAAGTAAGTATGCCTAGACCTAGAACACAAGGGCTTTACTTCGGTGAAAATGAGGAGGCAGCTGTTAGAGTTTTTCTAACTGCTACCACTTGGAGCGAAAAAAATAAAGTTTATAATGATAATTTACGTGCTCCACTAAATAAGATGATTGATAGTATTATAAGACGTTATAAATTATATAGACGTAACTTAGATTTTAGAGACATTCATGCTGACACATTATCTTTTTTAATAACTAAAGCCGATAAATTTAAACCTGAGAAAGGTAAAAAAGCCTATTCCTATTTTGGTACTATTTGTAAAAATTATCTAATGGGACAAATAATGAAAGACCAAAAGGAATTAAAAAGAAAAATATCTTACGAAGATATTTCCACTAGTGTTCAGGAAAGAGATGACATGGTGTATCATATCGATGATGAGGAAAGTAATATTAGTGACTTTATAAAAATTTACATAAGCCAACTAAAGGTATTTATGTCAGAAAACAAACTTAGTGAGAATGAAAACAAGGTAGGATTATCACTTATTGATGTTTTCGAGAACTTTGAAAGGATTTTTATAGGTGGTGAAGGTAATAAATTTAATAAGAATGTAATACTATATCACCTAAGAGAAATGACTGGTCTAACCACTAAAGAAATTAGGATGGCCCTTAGAAGATACAAGGTTTTATACGGTGAATTAATTTCGCAGTTTAGAAATGAGTAACAAAATATTTATAATATTATGCCAAGACCTAAAAAAAAGAAAATAACGTTAGATAATGAAAGTGTACTTTCTCTTATGCAAGAAATCTATAATGAATGTGTAGAACAACGAACTACTGCTATACGTATACAAAACAAGATGATTTCTTTTATGAAAGAAGCTACCGACTTAACTCTTCTAGGGCCTGTTCTCAAAGAACAACAAAAAATTGTTGACTCCTCTATTGAAAAAAAATTACAGTTAGCTAAATTACACTCCTCTTTAATAGATAAGAGAGTTCCTAATTCAGCTACTATTGGTTCTTTAAGTGACGATATTAGAGAATCAATTTCAAGTCTATTAACACAAGATTCAGATTCTAACGACAAAAGTGATGAATATGAAGTGTAATGTCAGATACTAAACAAGATAAAAAGGATATTATTGCCCAAATCCAGGCTCTTACTAGATTACTAGAATTAGATGGTCAAAAGAAGGAAAGGAAAAACTTAGAAGAGTGGAAAAAAACTTTTAAGGCTCTACAAGGAATTGTTGAGAACCCTCTACCTTTTTTATTAACTCTAATTAAGGAAACACAAGCTTATGAAAATTCCAGTAGTAAAGTTAGAGAAAAAAAAGAGAACTTTCGTGCGAACATAAAAAAAGCAAAAAAACAAGGTCAAGAAGAACTTCAAGCTCAAGCGGACGACGCTAGGGATAAAGGTCAAGCATGGCGTGAAAGAGCTAACAAACAAATGTTACGTGCTTCACAGGTTAATTACTCAGCTTTATTAAGTAAGGTGATAAAACAAGCCATATTTACTGTTATACCTAAAATCAAACATATTGTAATAGAAGAAATTCTTGCCGCTTTTAATTGTGATTTAAGTATGAATGTACCCGTTGTGGGTGATGGTATTTCGTGTCCCATAGAGATAAAAATATCTCATATAGATTTATTCAAAAATTTAAAGTTATCTCCTGACGAGGGAGTTGGGAAGTTTGCTTATGAAGCTGAACCCTACGTTGCGGGTTCAACACCTTTTTCGATGAATAGATTTTTACATTTTTTATTACAAAACCCTAACACACCATATCAAGTACAAGGTAAAAGTGGTTTAAATCTTTTTACAATAGAATATGATGGTGGTGATTACCTTAAAATCTCACCACATTACAAAGCTAGTAATGGTGGTGCTGCAGACAACAATAGTGTGTTTGATGGGTGTCCTGGTCCTGGTGGTCAAGCATCACCTGGAGACGGAACAAAATTTACTGTAATTGAGTTTGTAGTTGATTATTTTGAGAACATACGTCTATTCCAACTACATAACATATTAGGAGCAATATTAGAATTATTATCTGGACTTATAACTTTCGGAAACGGTGGTGTAAATCTTGCTGACCTTTTAGGGATAAATGAATTAATTAAAGTTCTTAATAATATAATAGGTGCTTGTGATGGAGGAGACTTGGGTGAAGTAGGTACAGATACTAAACAATTTATACAAGAATTAGATGATGATGATTCATGGTTTAGATTTAATGTTGAGGAACAACAAAATTTGGTGGATGAAACTAATAGAAAACGAAAAGGGGTTATTGCGCTGCAATCCTGTGCAGAAATAGAAATTCCTTTAGACCTCCAAACCTTTATAGATGCAGCAGATGATATTATTCAAGCTGAACTAGTTCAAGCTGGTAGTGGGTTTAAAACTTTTGAGTTAATAATACAAAATGGACTAGCGGAGTCTGCAGATAAGGAACCAGACCCTTATTTTAATCCACTAGATTGGTCTATAGATTTTAAAGAAGAATTAATTGTAAAATTTCCTGACATATTAATGATTGCATTATTATCACCAAAACTTTGTTTACCTGTGGTACTGGTGTATAAATTTTTAAATGAAAACGCTCTTTTAGCTTCAAATCCAAAAGAATGGATGAAAATATTTAAACGAGTAGTTGTAAGAATAGCTAGAGAAGTTTTAGCTGAAGTTGTGAGAATATTATTTAACATTGTAATTGGTTATTTAACCAAAATGTTAATGGATAAATTAAAAAGAATAATTGGGGAGAAGGGTAAAAAATATATAAAAGTAGTAACAGCATTAATTAACGCTTTAATGCCTTGGATTGATGAACTTCGTAATGCAAAAGACTGTAAAAGTATTTTAGACACATTACTTAGGTTACTGGAAGCGGTGGCGCCTGACGTACCGTTTGGTGTACCTCCTTGGTTGTTGTTCGCGACTAAGAAAAGAGCTGGTACTAGTTCACTTAGAACTTTTGAAAAATTAATAACTAAACTAGAGGAATTTGGTTATCCTACCGGAGATATGCCTAGTGGTGAACCTAATTTAGATTTATTAGGACAATTTGCCTTAATAGAATCTATGGATGATGAAAAATCAACTAATGGACGGGTGCAGTCTATATCAGACCCAGCTACCGCGAGTGGTCCACCAGGATTAACCATTATACCACCTATAGTATCAAATGGACTTTATTTATAACTATGGAAATTTTAAAAGACTATAAAGATAAACCTAATAAACATCTTCTAACGGAGATGGATAAATTAAAAACTGAGTTTGATAAGACTAAAGACCTTATTATAAAACTTACATTACATTTAGATAGTGTTGAGGGAAATTACAATCTTCTAAATGATGAAATGAAAAAACGATACAAAGATGGCGGTAGGAAATAATTTTGTAGCTCCAAGAACTACTGGTAAACAAGCTAGGGCTCGTGCACATGTTATTGATTTAGCTGTATGTGTAGATAATAACGACCCAAGAGGAGCTTGTAGAATTCGTTCTGTAATACCTTTTGGTCAAGACCAGATTGTAGGACAGTTAGCAGACGCTATAACATTTGTACAAGAAGAAGACAAAAAAGCTAAAACGGGAAGAAGTAATTTTGGTAATAGTAATGAAATACCTAATTATGTTCCATGGGAAGATAGTGACCCGTTTATTATTACACCATTTTTACCACAACATCTTAATATTATTCCAAAAGAAGATGAGTTACATAAAATAATATACTACGACCCAATAAATAAAAGTCAAAACGCTGAGTACATAGGTCCTCTTATTTCTCAATTCCAAACAGGTGGTTATCAAGAACACTATTCTAAAGGAAGTATGTGGACGAGTAAAGAGGTAGATTTTAGACCTGAAAAAGGTGTGCCTATAAGTTCATCAGTGGAGTCTAAAGGTGTAATACCTAATCCAGGTGATATCGCTATAAAAGGTCGTGGTGGAGGTGGTAAATTAGATGGTGCTGATGTTATCCTTGGTATGAAGGAGAAAGTCCCACAAAAACAAATAGGTCCTCGTCTAGAAGATGGTTCTTTTCAAGACAGTACAAGTTTTGAGGAATATCCTCAAGTTCTTATTAGAACTGGTGCTATGATAAGAAATCAAACCACACCTAATACACCTGCTTTTAATACCAAATATACTGGAATGCAACTAGCTACATTCCCAAACACACTAGTTTTAGAAAAATTTACTAATACTAGAGAGGAATTAGATGACCAAAATATGAGGGGGTTTATTGAGTATCATATTGATAATTGGGGTACTTTTAATGGAGGCACTGGTCAAACTGTTAATGGTGGTGTTAGTTTTTATATTATGACGGGGTATGACGCGTCAGGAGCTACTACTAGTGCTACTACTATACCTGAAAATGATGGTAATGTCCCTGAAAACGCTCAAGGAGGTGTTGTAGATGGTCAAGTTGTCGCTCCAACAAATACCAGTGGAAAATTAACTTGTTCTAGGACTTGGAGAGATACTCCAGTTGATGTGCCTAAACAAAGGCAAATATTTAAACAATCGTTTAATGGTGTTACTAGTGAAGAATATATAAAAGAAGTTAATGATTTTATTAGTGAAGTTCATAATAATAACTGGACCGAATGTTTAAAACAGGACCCAGATAACCCAACAAAATCATTTGACTTTGATACGGGAGAGGGTAGTGAGAGTATGGCAAATGCTGTTCAAGGAAATACACATCCTTTATGGTTTAGACCTAATGCTACAACTAGAAATGGATTAGACACTACACCACCTACTGTCGCTAGTAACGGGTTAAACGAGATTTGTAATAAAATAAAATTAGGAAGTGTAGTCAATAATGGGTTTATGATTGAGCCTAAAAAAATGACTGATAATGATAGTGTACCTACTAAAACTGTAGAGTTCGAAGATGAAAGACTAAATACTATACCTGACCAACAACAGGGTTTTGTTGTCGGTAGTGCTGAAAAAATATATTTTGTGTCTCATTCTTCTAATAGTGCAGGACCAGACGGAACTCAGGGAACTGTTAATATGACAGATAACTATGGATTAACCCAAGAACAATTAATAAAGGAAGTTGATAGTTCTACTAATTCTATGGTTAGGGGTGAACCTTTAATAAAATTACTTAAAAAAATAGTAGAATTTTTAAAGGACCACAAACATGCATGTGCGAATAAAGAAGCGGATGCAGGTGCTAATGATGAAAAAGGAGAGCTAGATAAACTGATACAAGAGGCTTCAGAAACAGTTTTAAATCAAAACATCAGAATTAATTGATATTTATTATTAAAGAATAGATATGTCTTATTATAAATCATACTTCTCAAAAAATAATACTATTGTTAACAATAGCCTTGTTAACACCGCAAAGAACCCTGTTATGGAACTTTTCTATGGTAGGGATACCTCGAACCCATGTAAGTATACAGGTCTCTCAGGGGACACCTGTGGAGGTAATACAGGGTATACGTTTTCTTCGGGTAATTTCTTTTCTAGATTTATTTTTGATGTAGATATTGCTGCTATTAAAGAAAAAGTTGATAGTGGTTGTATTATATTAACTGGTGAGTGTGCTGTTTCACACACATTAAAAATGACTAATACGTCCTCGTTTGATAAGGACTTGTTAAGGGATAAGTTAAATAATGGTTCAAATAGGGCTAGTTCATTTATTTTAAACCTATTAAAAGTTACTGGGGTAACTTGGGACGAAGGTATCGGTTATGACTTTGTACAAGCTCCTGGTATGTTTGCTCCCGAGTGGGATAGAACTTGGTCACAAAGGCCTAGTAATTGGTTATCGGCTACTACGGTAACTCCTTGGGATTATCATGGAACTTATCAAAGTAATGATTCGTCGACTTTTGAAGTCTTAGGAACCCAATCTTTTGATAATGGTAATGAAGACATTTCTATTGATATGACAGACGAAATAAATCGTAGGTTGACTGGTGATACTTCTATTACAACAGGTATTACTTATGTTGTGTCTTATCCAGTAGAATTTGAGGAGTTAACTGGACTTACAGAATCTTACACAGTAGGGTTTTTTACAAAGTATACTCAAACTTTTTATGAACCTTATGTTTTAACTTATTATAACGATTTAATACAAGACGATAGAAATCAATTCTATAAATCAAAAAATAATAAATTGTATTTGTATGTTAACACTAATGGGGTACCTACTAATTTAGATAATTTACCTCAAGTAACTATATATGATTGTGATGATGTTGTATATACATCTATGACAGCTACACAATGTACTTGTGGTGTTTATTATGTTGGGTTAAATGTCACGGGAGACACATATGGAACACCTAGTTTATTCCAAGACCAATGGTCAAATATGTCTATAGATAATATTTCTTTATCTAATGTAACAAATGAATTTACAATATTACCAGAAACTTCCTATTACCAAATCGGCACTAATGATGAGTTACCTAAGGAATATGGATTTTCTTTATCTGGAATTAAATTAGATGAAAAGGTAACCAATGATGATATTAGAAAAGTAATAGTATCTGTAAGAGTACCATACACAGTAAATGAACACGTAGCTATAGAAAATTTAGACTATAGATTATATGTTAGACAGGGAACAACAGAAGTAGAAACACAACCATGGACTCCTGTTAATAGAGCGTTTAACCAAAACTATTTCCTAGTAGACACTAGAGATATGATACCAAATGAGTATTTTATAGATTTAAAAGCGATTTCAAACCAACAAGTAAATACTTATAGAAGAGTAATAAAATTCCAAGTAGTAAATGAAATATGAAAACAAAAAAAATTAGACTAACAGAATCAGAACTCATAGCTCTTATAGAAAAAACTGTAAAAGCAAAAATGGGTAATAATATATCGAGCATGGGTAATATGGGAATGATAGGAACTGGAAGAGTAAAACAGGAGATGGGTGAAACCAAATTAGACCCTGTAGGAAAAGAGGACGCGGACATAGATAATGATGGTGATGTCGATAGCTCAGACAAGTACTTAGCCAATAGAAGAAAAAAAATCTCTCAGGAAATGGGTGAGGATATTAGTAATTTACAAAAAGTGGCTGGTGAAAAACTAACAGGTCAGTTAACACCACATGATGAAGATGATATGGCTGATGATGGAATGGGTGACGATTCTAACCCAGATAGTCCAGCACACGGAATGATGGGATTCGGAGCTAATGAATCTACAAAAAAAGTTAAAACTATTGTAGAAAGATTAAAAAGAATATTAAAAGAAAAGAAAGGTGGAAACTACTGTGAAGACTCACCAAAAGGTTGTATTAGAAAAAGAGCTGGTGGTTGGGTTATTTTAGATGATAACGACCCTAAGCTTGGTGTATGGAGAAAATGTAAGAGTGAAAAGCATTGTAAATCAATATTAGCGGGATATCACGCTTCAAAAAGATAATTAAATAATTACATAGAAATAAAAAAAACCACTTAATAAGTGGTTTTTTTGTTTTTAAATGTCTTCCTCATCATAATCATACTGATGGGTTACAGTCGTAGATGTTGGTGATGGTTCTTCTTCTACTGGTGTTTCTTCACCTTTAGGTGAAAAATTCTCTGCAGCTGTAAAACCAAGACCCGCCATTACAATCCATTGAAGTGACTGGAATAGATTATCATCTATTGTGAAATCCCAGAATAAATTAGCGGTGTACCCGATTAACATAAATAAAAGACATACGAAGGTAACAAATCTCTTACTAGATACTTTACCTTCACTACTTAACATGTTTTTGAAAAAATTCATAATATTCTTTTTTTTATTATAAATATCTTTGTTGTTTAATTAAAATTTATTATCTTTGTAGTATGAAAAAATTAATTACATTATTACTAACTCTTATAACACTAACAACCTATTCACAGGTAATTGATTATAATAATTTTAATGCTGAACTTATAGATAGTTTAGTATTTGTAGAAATTAATGATTATCGTGAATCGTACGGAAATCCAAAGTTAGTTTATTCTGATGTTTTACACGACAATTTATCTACATACATTACAGGTGTTTTAGTGGAACAACAAACTGCTGGGCATCCTGAAGGTAAACATATATTAAATAAAATAAGTGTAGATGTATATGATGAGATACAATCACAATACCAAAATAAAACATTAAAGTATGAAGTTGATGCATATTCAGAAGTAAGTATGTTAACATGTGTGTCCTCTGAAAGATTTGTCACTTACCAAGACTTAGCTACTTATTTAGTTAACTCTTGGGACAACTCTCCTGGGCACCAAATTATCATAAAAAACTGGGCTTCTGTTGGGGATGGTATTGTGGGTATTGGTTCTGGGTCTACTCAGTTAGGTTTATTCACATGGAAGGGTAAAACACATCTTGCTATATACTCTTCCTTTCAAATATCAAGAAATTACATTTATTAACCTACTTTTCTTCGTATAGTAAATCCTGGTAATTTAATTGTAAACTTACGGTCTTTTTGGGTTGTTTTAGAGTCATGATTCTTTTTTCCTGGTTTCCAACTATTTTTAGATGGGTTTTCACCACCTCCAATACCTTTTAATTTAACATTACCAAATATATCCGAATAATTATCTTGGAGATGTTTTACAACTGTATTAGCTCTATATTGACTAAGGCATTTATTATAATCTTTTCGTTTTCCTGATTTTTTAATACTTTGACATGGTCCAAAATCACCACCACCACCTGGTGTTTCAGAATCTGCGTCGATAGAAGAGTAAGCTGTGATTATTACGGGTTTTTTACCTAATTCTTTTAAATAAGCACTTTTATATTCTCCTAATTCATTTATAGCGTCAATAATTTTTTCTTTGATGGCGTCTTTAGCTAATTGAGTTAGAACTGCAGAATCGAAATCAAAATTTTCACCAGCATCAAACTGGTATTCGTCGGTAACAAATTCTGGTAAATCTTCCTCTATACTAATGTTTCCAGGTCCATAAGTCGCTAACGGTGCTGAACCATATTCTAAGTGCCATGCATTACCACCACGTTGTTTTACATAATTGTTAATGCTTAAAGTACCTTTTTTTGTATTGTCTGTTTTACCCTCTGCTTCTAATTCTTTTATGTTTTTTAATCTAATATTTATGTTTAGAATTCTTAAGTTACCATTAGTTCTTTGAGAGTAAGCTAAAAAATGAAATCTAGTTTTAGTCTGACCACCACCTCTATTCATATCAGATTGTAAAGCTTTAGCTTGACTGCCTAACTCCCATAAATCGTTATTTTGATATTTCATAAAGTCAATTTGTGGGTTTCCTTCAGCCCACTTCAAATCACCCCCATACACTTTATTTTGACCAGGTCTAAATTTTCTATCTTCTATTTTAAATAATTGGTTGTCCACATTTCCTCCGATAGGAGGGTATTTAGAATTTACAACAGGTGAAGATATCTCACCAATTCCATCTACATATTTTGTACCAGGCATTAAAACAACATAACCTCTATCTCCAAAAGGACCTATGTAATTTATAAAACCTGCTTTAAATATTTTTTTATCACTCCATTCCTTAGATGTTATAACTTTTCCACCAGAACCTTCCCATTGGGTATATAGGTCATAAGGTGGTGACTGGACTTGTTCTTGGATTAACTTTAAACCCATAATGCCCCTTAAACGATTAATTTCAGATAATAAATTACTCTTCATACATTATAAATATCTGAAACTATCTTTAAAATAACTCGTATAATTACTTACAATTATCTTTGTAGTTTAAAATAAATTTATTATATTTGTAGTATGAAAAAACTAATAACAATCTTACTTACTATTTTAACTTTTACTTCTTACGGACAACAACGTATAGGTGAGGCAGAACAAATTATTTTTAGAATGGTAAACGAATATAGGGTATCACAGGGTTTGGAGGCCGTAGAGTGGTCTAATGACGCTTATAAAGCTGCTTATCACCACGCAAGTTACATGACATATAAAGAAGTAAATTTTTCACATAGTGAAACTGTTGATGTAAAAGGACATGAAGAAATAAATGACCCTCAAATGAGAATTAAAAAATATTGTGGTACATATTCTTGGGGTACCGAATGTATGGCTGGATTGCCTTTGTATTCATGGACTGACGAGCCTCTTGATTTAGAAAAGGAATGTCGTCAAGTAGTTAATGACTGGATTAATTCTCCAGGACATAGAAAAGCTATGTTATTTGATTTGGAGGGTCGTGGAAATTTAACGATTGGAGCGGTTAGTGTAATTCAAGCACGTTACGCTCAAACATCTTACCCTGTATTAATTTTGGTTCACCCTTAAGCTTGTGTTCCCCTATCATATGTAACTGGATTATCAACTAATCCCTTACATTTGTCACCACAACCTACTTGTACCGCCCATAATGTACCACCTATAGGAGCTATAACTTGTAGATAAGCTTCATTTTTCCCTAATACTTTATCAAAAGTAATAGTACCTTTAGGTCCTATAATATCTGGAACATTTTTTCTACCACCGTACGAATCAGCTAATATTTCTTTTAATAACTCATCAAACTTGTACATTCCTTTAGTACCTGTTCTTAGTTTATACTCTGTCATTTTCTTAGACAGTTCAGCTTCTCCTTTAGAATCATTAAGTGTTTTAATATTTTTATTTAACTCATTTTGTAATCTTCGAGTTTCTTTTTCAATATTACTAGATAAGTTTTCAATTCTATTTTCGTAATCTCTTTTCATTTTTTTAATAGACTTAGCTAGTTCGTCTCTTTTTGCGTCTTGATTTCTAAATAGTTGTTTTTCTAATCTTCTCATACCAAGGAAAAAGGCTGCAACATCATCTTTTTTCCAATCTTTATTAGTTGGTCTATTTGCCCACAATGTTTTAAACCCTGTACTTCTTTTAATTTTTTTAGAGTTATCATATCTATATTTGTTAAAGAAACGATTAAACCACTCACCATTTACTTCTCCTTCGTCGGCCATATTAAAAAATTCTTCGGGTCTTTTATCACTACCAGGTCCAGCGAAAGGAGTGTCATCTATCGTATATTGACCTTCTTCCCAATACCAATTAGGTGTTACAGCATTTGGGTATCCTGTATTAGGGTCGCCATAATGCATAATATAATCATCCCATTTTTTTCTACTTCTATGATTTTTTACTGGTATTGATAAGTTATACCCATACTTTTTCATTTTTCTGTTGGTATCTTCTATACTTTTTTCTAATTCTTCTTGTTGTTTTAGGAGTATTTCTTCTAATTTTGCTTCTTGTTCAGGCCCTACAGACTCTAAAGCGTCTTGTGCTAATTGTATATCACCAGTTAATTTAGCTATTTCATCTTGTATTTCGGGTAACATAGCTGTAAATTTATCTAACTCTTCTTCAGATATCTCATCATACTTACCTGATATGAATCCAGCTTTACCTGTCTTTGAGTTCATACTTCTATATGTTTTTCCGTTATAGGTTAATTCAAACATATCTGGAACGGTTAATGCGTCAAATGATAAACATATTTTACCTTCTCCCGCACCTAAATTTAATTTTTTTCCTCTTCCTTTATAAACCTTATATGCTCTTTTTGGGTCACCTAATCCTCCCTGTTCTGGTTCAAATCCTTTTTCACAGAATGCTGGTAAAGCCTCTAATACTTGTCTTTTACCCGCAGCTTTAACAGTAATATTCATAAACTGTTCTTCTGTATAGTCTTTGTGATTAACTCCTTTATTTTTATCCCATTTTGTCGTACCTAATGTAACTTTTGGTTCTGGTATTTGTACGTTTCCTAGTTGACCTAATTGTGCTTCCAAATATTTTTTAACTTCTGAAGCTCTTTTTCCAGCTAACCACTTATTTCTATCTGCATCAGACAGACTAGTACTTATACCGTATTTTCTTGCTAACGCATCTGAGATTGGAACTAGTGAAGCTCCACCTTCTAGGTCTATATCAAAAACTATTCCCTGTACTTCTTTTCTATTAAAGAAATTTTTCATTTTATTAACTAGACCATCTAAAGATTTTTTAACCTCACCACTCACATTATACAGTCCAGACCCAAATTGTTGTCCTACGTTTATTGGTGGTAATTCTTGTTTTATATAATCTACAACTTCCATTTCTCTCCCATCTACCATAATAACACTACCTACTTTTTGTTCCGTCAATATTTTAAGGCCCATTATCTCGCGTATTCTATTAACTTCACTTAACTGATAATCGTAACTATCTTCTGTTTCTTGCACATCACCCTCTGGGTTAAGTTTGTTGTCACACCATGCCCACTCTCTTGGTTCATTCTCTTTATCAAATGGATTTGTATCGATACAGTCTCGTTTCTTAATATCTTGTTTTTTTGTTTTTTTCATTAAATCTGATAGATTAGTATCTAATATTCTATCTAGATTGTAACTTTCTCTTTCATTAAATGCTCCTGATGCCACCAACACGTCAGTAAAATTTTGTGGTTTTTCTGGGTCAGTAGATGACGCGTATAAAATCCTTGTTAATATATCCAATTCCTCTAGTCCTAATCCCACACCTGTTCTTAATAGTTCTATTACCTTTTTTTCATTAACAAAAACTCTATCTAACTTATTCATGAAATTAGCGAATCTTTTAATTTCTTCTTCAGTATAATATGGAGGGTTTTCTTTTCTATCTTCTAAATAGAGTGGGGGACTACCAATTTGTACACCGGCTTTAAGAATGTTGTATATGTCTTCTTTTCTTTTTTTCCCACCAAACATTTTTCCGAACCAACCTTCTAAAGCCTTAGCTTCATTTAAGACTGAAGTGATTCTTTTATCTTTAGATTCTGTAATGTGTAAACCTCTAATTCTATTCCTTTCTTCGGATGATATATTAAATTGTGGCATAATTTTAAGTTCTTTTAATATAAATACTTTAAGATGCATAAAAAAAACCCCTCCGAAGAGGGGTTTTTCATAATATAGAGTAGCGATAATTATCTTAACTCTTTAACATCGAATGTTTTAACTCCATCGATAGTAACTCTACCATAGAAACGGTTGTTAACCATTTTCTTAGCGTATCTAGTCATGATACCCTTGATTGGTGTAAAGTTAAATGGATTATACATTGTTGGTGTTAATTGTAACGGTACATACGGTGCGTAAACATACCCTGTGTCAAGTAATGACGTTCCCTTGTGACCAAGTAATAATTGGTTAGGTGGGAAATAAGGGTCTCTATATACAGTATATCTACCTCCTAGAGTTCCAACTTTTTCAATACCCATGTTGTATTGGTCTTGGTCTGGTGCTGCATTTGACACGTGGAAGTACTCCAAGTCATCAAATATTGCAGATACCTCAGAAGAACAAACAATCCAGTTAGCTCCACCTCTCAATGTAGATTTGTGAATCTGAGCTGAAATTTGGTTAACCGCAGTGATTAACGTTTGATTCCAGTCTTTTTGAGTATATGGTGCTTGACCTGATTGGAATCTCTTCCATCCATTGTAATCCCATCTTAAATCCCAAGCTGCTCCTTTTCTAAGGTCTCTTAAGATTTCTCTATCGATTTCAGCAGCAACTTCTTCAGAAAGTAAAGCAGTTAACTCAGCTTCAGCGTCGATATTATGGAATGCTGACACGTCTTGTGCAAGCTCTGGTGACCATTGAGCTCTTAATTTTCTTTCAGTAACCGAAACTGTAACAGATTCAAGGTCGAAAGAAACTTCACCCATTTTTTCTTCAAATTCTAGGTCTTTGTAAACTCTCCACGCTGCACTAAATGGTGATGTTTCATTTTGGAACTCACGATTTGCGTAGTATGAACAAACATATCCGTCTACAGAGTCACAATTAATACAAGCTGGACACGAAAGGTCAGCCTCTAAGTAAATTGTACCTGTTACATCACAAATACTGTCAAAGTCTCCACCAGGGAAAGCTGTAGATGTTTTCGAACTTGTTGGGTTCGCAATTGACCTACCGTATTTTTGAGTAACAACTCTGAATAACATGTTGTCACCAGCGTTATAGTTAGTTGAACCTGACTTACAAGTTGTAGCGTTTTCAGTAATTAAAGTTAAAGAAGATAAGAAATCTTCAGTATCTATTTCGTTACCCATCGGTCCGATTAATTTACCTTCACCTGTTGACTGGAATCCAGTAACTCCAATAATCACAGATTTTAAACAATCAGTTGTTGATGTTAATGACGTTACAGTTGTAGAGTTAGTCGCAGCATAACCTAAAGTACGAGCTGAAGCGTTCCAGTCCATAACTTGTAGATTAGTTGTGATATAACCTGAGTACGAACCTTTTGAGATGTCATAAAGACCATCTTCAGCACCCATTGGTGCGTTAGTTGCGTAGAAGTTGTCATATAAGTTTATTGTTGTAGCTGATGTAGGTGAACTTGGCGTTTGTGTTGCCGGTGCACCTGGTGCTCCAAATGGAGCGAAACCTTCATACATACCACCCTCACCAACTCTACTTGATACTTTTGGTACGAAGTAGAATAATTTACCAATTGGTAAGTTCATTGCCTGTACAGATACGATTTCGTTAGCTAATAATTTTGAGAATACTCTTCTAATAATAGGGAAAACTACAGTTTCGAAAGAACCTGAGTTGTCAGCTGCAGTCGCCTCATTGATTAAATGAGTTGCCTGATTTTCAAAAAGCTGAGCAATGTTTTCTCTTCCATGACCTTTAAGGCCATCAAGGAAACCTAATTTGTCCCATTTATTAATTGTATCCTCTTTGATAACTTTTAGGTGTTTTAACCCAATGTTACCAACCATTCCGGATTCTAATAATGCTCCCATGTTTTTTTATTTTTTTAGTTTATTTTATTAATTAAGTCTTTAATCCTTGAGAATTGTGGGTTTTCGTAAACTTTACTTTCAGTTAGTTTACTCTTACTTCCGCTTCTTGGGGATTTGTTGATTCGTTTTTCAACTGCTTCCGAAATTGTTTTTTTAGTTTTCGGAGATTTAACAGTCGATAACTCCTCTTTGATTACCTTATAGAGTGATTTAGATTCTTTTAAAGATTGGACGTTGTCAAATCTTTTAAGAATATTAATCTTCTCCTGTTTAGTTGTAGAATGTTCAGTGAACAATCTAGTTGCGTAAGCTAAGTTGGAATTGAATACTCCTACCTCGTTTAATTTGTCCCTAAATGACGATAAAGCCTTCTTATATTCAAAATTCTTAGATTTTAATCCAGTAATTTCTTCTTTAAGTTGACCGTAGTTTTTAGATACTGAAGATTTTTGTGCAACCTTTCTAGCTCTTTCAGAAATTCTAGCTTTCTTTCTTCTAGATTCTGGTAAATGAATTCCAGATTTTTTTCTAGCAGCTTTGTTGTAAGAATTACTTCTGTTACCAGCATGGACTTTTTGACCTAGGTTATTTTGGCGAACCATTTCACCCACTTCTTTTTTACCCGCGTTTAACATGTCTGGAGTTCTTCTGGCAGATTTTCTCATACCTTCTCTTTCACGTCTGCGGTCTGCAAAAGATTGTGAATAACTACTTTCTGGTCCATCTAAATCTCCCAGTGAGTCATCTTGTCTAGCGTCGTAACCTTGCTTAAATTTGTGGTGCATGTGACCTTCTTCCATCTCTTCTTCGTGTGCGTCTTCTTTAGTTTCTTCTGATTTATCCTCATCCTCATCAGATAATTCGATTTCATACATAACTTCTTCTTCCATTTCAGTTGTTTCATCAGTTTCTGGTGATTCCTCATCCATCATTAATTCGTCAACTTCCATTTCTTTTTCCATTTCTTTTAAATTAGATTTTTTTGTTTTCATATTTTTGTTTTCTTCTAATTTTATTAAGTACTCATCTTCACCATCTTGTAATGAAATTTCATCTTCGTCTTTTTTAACAATGATACCATCTTCATCACCCATGGCTTTAAATACTTTTATGACTTCGTCGTCAGTTGCTGAGGTTAAATCAAGAGGTGCGAGTTCATCGTCCTCCATCTCATCTTCTAAATCAGGAATTTCGACAGACATTTCCATTTCTTCAGCGTCATCATCTGACCCTTCAAAATCTAAAGTCTCGTCTTCAATGTCCTCTTCTGTTTGCTCCTTAAGGTAATCGTCTTTCTCAGCTAACGATTCTTGTACTAACTCTCCAATTTCTTCCTTCATTGTTGAAGCAAGTATTTCTTTTGCGTTAGACCTCATAGTATTTTCCAACTGTTCAGCCTCGAGCAGTGCTTGTTCTATTAAAGATTCTTTTGACATATACTTTCGTTTTTATGTTAGTTTATACAGTTTATGCTTCTATAAATACATTTATTTTCTAAAAAAGTTAGTGTTAATGAATTAATAGAAGTAATTTTTTAATGATTAAGAAAGTTATCTAATCTATCCATTAGAGAAAGCGACCTATCTATTTTTGAGTCGAATGAATCTTTTTCTTTTACGGTCTCTAATACTTCATCATAATTATCAACTTCACTCATGTCTTTAAATAGATAAGAGCCTGGTGTAGATGGTGATGAAACAAGGTCAAAACATATCAATTCAAAATCATCTTGTACCTCATTGTGTTCTCCGCTTTTCTTTAGTGAACCAACTCCTCTAGATGAAATACCTAAAGTGATTCCTTGTCTTAATAAATTAGCTGCGATATCCCCCATAGATGATACTATTCCTTTTTGGTGGTATCCTGGAGTTGTTAACAATTTTAGTCTTCCCATTAGTTTGTTACCATCCCAAAAAGTTTCTGTGATAACATGAGAAGTTCTTTCTAAATCAATTAGTGAAGATTCTGGGTGGTTTAGTTCGGAAATAGCACTTCCTCTTTTAATAACGTCTTGGTATCTATCATTTTCTCTTTCTAATATTCTTTTTGGGTATACTCTCCCGTTTCTATTTGGTGTTCCATATTTTTGTAAGATACAATACATATACACTTCATCAGAAAACTCAGAGTTTTTCATCTCTTTAATTACTTTAACATTGTCTTGTGGTGAGAGATGTCCAGCATCATATTCTATTAATAATCCGTGGCCAATATCTTTGGGTCCTAAAATCTTCATATAATTCTTTTTCAATAAATACTTTGGGCAAAATAAAAGCCCTTAAAGGGCTTTTATTTGATATTATTAAATTGGGTGGGTTTAGTGTTAACTAAATGTTACTCCTGTTATAATTGCAGTTCCAGCTGAGAATCCTGGTCCCCAAGGATGACTATGTAGTCTTGTCCATGGTGTATTGTCAGAACCACCAGTTCCACCAGAATATACATTAAAGTCTCCAACACTAAACATGTGACCTTCCTTACTTCCGTTATTCAATCCACCGATACCAAGCCATTGGTTTCTAGGAAGTATTGTTAAAGCGTCAGGTCCTGTAGTTCCAGTCATAACATGTGAACGTATGTTCCAAGACATTATTTCCCACGCGTCATTGTCACCATATCTCAACACATATGCTGGTTTATTGTCGTTCATTGATTTTTTACTTTCAAATTGTTTTTGACCATTAAAGTAGTTGTCAACGAAAAATAAATTTAACGTCATTCCTGATGTAGCTCTTTTCATAGCATTTGAACCACCAGCAGCATATCTACCTAATCCAATCTGAAGGGTTACCTGAGTTATTGGGTCAACAGTTTTTAAAGCGTCTTGTAAACCTTTAACCTGGTTATTACCTGTTCCTGGCCAAGATGTGTTTGATTGTAAGTCTAAAAATGGTGCCATATGTTATATTTTTTTATCTTTTGTTATTCATATTATAAATACATTGAAACTATTAAAAAAGTTGGTGGTTACCTTTTTTTAGGGTGAAAACTGAAGTAGGAATTTGAATGTAGTGCGTTTTCAATGGTATTTTCAATTAATTCATTAATATTAGTAATTAGTTCTTGTGATTTTATATTTAAATTTTTGGTAGTAAATAATGTTACTTCACACTTCATAAAGCTTTTTTTATTCATCATTAATCCACTAGACCTAATATCTAAGTCCACCACCATTTTTGATTTAAATAGGTTTGAGTTTAGTTTATTTAGAATTGCTATCTTGATACTCTTTTTTAGTGAACCAATAATCCTATCCCAGTTAGTTCTGTCTTCGTGGGGTTCAGCCCAAGATGATATACTAATAAATAATGATTTTAAATTTTTTGAATCTACAGTTCCATAGGAAGTTCTGAAGGTATTATTTAGTTTTAATTGTACGTGTTTTCCATGTTTCATATTTTTATAGGTTTATAAAAATATAAGAAAAAACCTACCTTAAACCAAATCTCTATTTAACTTTTGTAATTTTAATAAAGTGTTCCTACTATTACCCATTTGTTTAACCTTATCTTTTGTTTTTACTAATTTTGCAGATAGGTTATCATCATTACTTTCATTCAGAATAGAATTTATTTTTTTTAAATTTTCTTCTTTTAATGTACGTATTTGATTTTTAATTTCTTTATCGTCACACGATAAAACTTTTTTAACTAAAGATTTTTCCTCAGTGGTCAAAGTACTATATTTTTCATTATAGTTTTTTGAAAGTACGTGGGATAAAATTTTACTATCCACACTTTTAGAAATACTTTCATTTAGTGGTTGGGTCATGTGATTGGTTAACTCCTCTTTAATTTGTATTTTATTTTCTACACTTTTTAATTTAGTAGAAAAAATTAAGTAATCTAATTTTTTATAAATCTCGTTTGTGTAGTTTTCACATAGATTTTTTCTTTTAGAAAATACTTGTTTAAAAATCTTATAAGGAGTTTTAAGACTTTTTAATTTTGTACGAAGAATATTTACAGATTCAGTTAAATACTCATTAGCCTCATTAATACTTTTAAATTTTTTATTTTCTATATCGTTATATAATGTAAAAAATTCTCTAAAATCTTCAGATAATTTCATTCCGCCCATTATAACATGAAAATTAGACTTAAATGTTTTTTTATCTTTATAAGAATTAATTAGTATACTGTCTATATTGTGTTTGTATTTTCCGAATCCTTCCATAATGTTGTTTTCTAATAAATATTAGTCATCATCAAGTAAAGCGTCTATATCTTCTTGTATGTCCTTAATCTTTTTATTATTTTCTTGTGTAAGTTCGTCTAGATTAGGCAACTCTACCCCTTTATTTTCTAGAATTAGTGGTAAATCTTTCTCAACCTTGTACCCTTCAGCGGCTGGTTCAGGACTTTCTTCCGCTGCAGGTGGTGGACTAGTTTCTTCACCACCAGGTAAACCTTCTGCACCAGTAGCAAATTCATCACCACCTTCACCAGCAGTTTCACCCCCTTCTTTTTCAGTCTGTTCTATGTCCCCATATAATTTATCTATATTATTGAATACTCCTGTTTTCTTAATGATGTCTCCTGTTGTCTCCAACTCTTTAGCGATTGCTTTTTCAAATCTTTGTTGTTGTAAATCTAATTTTATTTCTTCATCACTCATACCTAAAACATGTTTCTTTGCCCAAGTACTTGAGGTTGGTTGTATACCGTTACCAGGGTCACTAACAGCGTCTTTATATAAAGTAATTTTTGTTTGCCATTGTTCTACTTTTAGTAATTCTGCTTGAGTAGATGGATTGGTTAGTCCTAAAGCAAAATTATCAAGTTCATCTTCAAATCCTAAAATATATAAATGGATAATAGCTATTTTGTTCAGTTCTTGTATTAAAGATTTCTGGATTCTGTTTATAGTACGAGCAAATCTTATATCTAATAAAGATAGATTTTTACCTTCACCAACAACCTCTTCAAAACCTAAAAATGCTTTAGGAATTCTTAAAGCCGCTAGTAACTTTTTTTGGATGTATTCTATATCAGCTATTTCACTTAGATTTGTAGCTCCAGGTAAAGTCTCTATCGGATTAGGAGCAGCTGCGTCTCTTACTGGGATGAAAAAATCTTGGTCTACTGCCATTTGATTGTATCTCATGTCCACATTACCATTTTGAGGGTCCACAACGGGGTCTCTTTTAAATTTGTTTGCTACTCTATTGATATACGCTTCTACATCTTTGTCATCCATATTACCTACGAATACCTTAAATACTCTTCGTTCAGGAGCTCTTGATGTTCTATAAACCAACATAGCGTCTTCCGCTAATAATAATTGTTTCCAGGTTCTTCTAGCTTTTTCCAACATAGATGTACCGTAAGGTAATCTTCTGTCATCACCTAATAATCTAAAGTGAGCCATTTCCCAAGAATTAAATTCCATATTTTTTTCCTTCCAATGAAATCTTAACTTTCTTTCTTTTTCACCATCTGGAGATGTTGTAGCTGGAACATTAGGATAGTTACCAGTTTCTACTCTCTCTATTTCAATATTAGGTAGTTGAAAACATCCTATAACGCCTTTTTCTGGGTCTATTTTTAAATACACAAAATCGTCACCATATTTACACATGTTTCTACACCACATTTGTAAATTTGTATCAACATCTAAAATATTATTAAAAAGGTCCGCTAATATAGATTTTATTCTTGCGGATTCCGAATATAAAGTTAATATATAACCTTCTTCTGATGGTGTGGTAGATTCTTCAGCAAAAATATCTAAAGCTGCTGATATTTCTGGTGTAAATTCCATTGACTCGTAGTCATAATATGAAGCTAATCTTGTAGGTTCATAATATATAGATTGTGTATATAATTCATTATCAATTTTTGTCCACTGATTTGCTAAATAAAGAGTTTGTTGTATTTGTAGTTTTTCTTGGTCAAACTCTGCTTTAGAAGTAGTTTTTAATAAATCTTTTTTATCAAATTTGTACTGTTGGAAGGAAGGTCTATCTACCCTTGGTCCTTCTGGTCCAAATAATTTGGATAGTCTCTGAAATATTGTTAGTTTATCTGCCATGTCTATAATATAATATATTAATAATAAATAGTGAACATATTACTTAGGTTTTGCTCCAAATAACCAACTATACTCTCTATATAGCCCTTGTTGTGTTGCTTGTGGCGTTATATGAGGGTTTAGAACGTTAGAATCTCTACCTGGTCTTAGGTCAACTGACTGTTCATCATTTTCTTTTTTATGTGTAACCCAACTATCCAACATTGCTTTTGTCATTTCATCAGCTTTTGTAAGTTGTGAAAAAGAACTTTCACCAACATAAATAGCCATAGCCATTGCCATGATTAAATCATCATGTTTTCCTTTCATGTGGTTGGGTTTACCGTTAACATATACGAAAGTATAAAGTTCATTTAATAATCTGTGAGATTTAACATTAAAACCATGACGTAGAGCTTCTTCAAAAGCAGAAACAATTTGTGTTCTTTTATTATTAAAACTAAGTCCTGGTATTTTTTCTAATAGTTTAGGATTGTATTTCCACTTATCAGCTGTATTAGCTCCTTCTACATATAAATCTCTATAACCTAATTCCTGTAATTTTCTTGATGTAGCTACGCCCATACCTCCTGTAATGTCTATAACGATGTAAGCTTTATATAGATTACCCCATTTAAAAGCTAAGTCCGCTGCTAAATCAGGTGGTATTTTTCCCAAATACTCCATTACCTGTTTTCTTTCTTCAAAATCTATAACCACAATTGAGGTGAAGTCCTCAGAGTCTCCTCTTGATACGTCTATACCCATAATATATTTATGTCCTACAATAGCTTCTTCCCAAACCCATAATTGTCCACTTGCATATTTTTCTTTAGGTTCCTCTACCATTCTTTCTTTTATATTATCTATAGTATCAATGGGTATAACATTATCACCAGAACCTAAAAAAGCACTTTCTAATTCCTGGGATATTTTTCTTCTATCGAACTTTAACTTTTTACACATTGATTCAAACCATGAAGAGTATGGTTTATATCCTTTTTTTATTAAAGAAGGATACTTATCTAAATCATCTTCTTTTATATTTAAATCATCGTTATAATCTTCACGATTTAACATATAATGTACAATATCTTTAGTTTTTACCCATTCTAAATCTTTAGTAAATCTAGGGTCGTTTTCCCAATGTAATTCTGATATTTGAAAATTATTCATTCCTTGAATAGATTGGTCATATATTTCATAATAAATTTTATCATAACCGTTTGGTGTTGAAATTACGATAACTTGACCTCCTGTAGATAATGAAGCCATACATGCTGCCCATAGGTCGTCTCCAGCTTCAATATAGGCTGCTTCATCAAATATCAATATGGTTGGTGTATATCCTCTTAGTGCATCTACAGAGGTGGCAACAGCTTTAACTTCACATCCATTATTTAATTTATAATGTCTTTGGGAATCTTTTTCTTTAGAAAAACCAACATTAACCCATTCTGGCCATTGATTTAAAAATCCTCTAATTTTATTAGCTAATTCTTGAGCTGTATCTAGTTTATTAGCTAGAATCAGAACTTTTTCTGGTTTTGTTTTAGAAGCGAATTGTAGTTGTTTGGATATCCAGGCTGCGGTTGCTGTGGACACACCAGCTTGTCGATATTTTTTGGTTATATTTTCATTATACTTCTCAAAGTTGTTTAACATCTTTTTCTGTTCAGGAAAAAGTTTAAAGGGAACGTATTTACTTTGAGTATTGTCGTATGTCTCTAGATAACTCTCTATAGCATATGATGTGTTTTTAAAACACTTAGCGTACTCATGTATTAATTGTTCTTTGTTCATTACCTATAAATACTTAGATAATTGTTCTATAGATTTTGTAGGAAGTCTTTTTCTTCGTCGGTAAGTGAACCCATACCCGTTCTAGATATTTTGTCTAGAATAGTATCTACATCTAATTCTACCGTTTCTTCTTGTGGTTTTAATAATTCGGTAAAATCTATTTCTGGTTCGTCCGCTGTTGTAACAGGTGTTTGTGGTTCATCAATTGGTTCTCCAACTGCCTCATCATAATCTTCTTGTTTTAATTCTCTTGTAATTTCGTCAACCATTTTTTGAACCATTTTTTTACCTTTGTCTGAACCTGATAATATTTCTTTAGCTAAAACAAAAAATTCTTCAGCTGGTAAACTAACAAATTTAAAATAAAAATAATTTTGTAATCTTTTTCTATCTTGTGAGGTAAATAATTCTTGTGGATAAGCTTCTCTAAACTTTTCCCAGATAACAGGACCCAATCTTAAATCCCATACTTCTGCTGGTAAAGTATCCTCCATACCTATAACATCTTCCGCTGTATTAGGGTCAGAAGGTAATCCATGAGCGGAAACATATTCCATAACTCCTTTATATAATTCATGTACTAATATGGGAAATAAAGCTCCTTCTGCTTTAATTGTAGGTGGGTCTGTTTCTAAATCCAGTTCTTCTCTTCCACCACCTAACTCTTCTCCACCACCTGCAGCCATTCTCATGTCCATATCTGGCATTATCCAATACATTAAATCATTAACTGACATAACTAAAGAATATAAGTTTACTAACTCAGGATTTATTTCATCTAATTTTTCATTAACTAAATGATATAGGTATAGTGCTTTTTTTGAAGAACCTTGTATAATTGAGTTTATAAATCTTCTTTTTTGTCTTTCTAAATTAAATTTTTCTAGTCTTGACGCTGCTTCTTGTTCTTCTTCTGGATTTTTAAACTCGGGTTCTTTTTTCTTAGGTTCTTGTGGTTTAGATTGCATTCCTTCTAAACTAGGTTTTTTTAATTGTGCATCAAACTGTAAATCTTCTTCTGGTATGCCCATTTCTTTTTTAACTAAGTCTACAGCTAAATCCTCTAAAGCTTTTTTATTTTGACTTTCGATTTGCATAATTCTCATCAAAGCTCTTTGGAACATTGGTTGCATTGACATTACTGAAGAAGGGTCAGCTGTATCTAAACCTGTAGCTTGTTTTACTTTTTCAACAACATCTTTAAATCTTTTAGAAGCTATTAATTCTTCAAAATTATCTGGAACTCCATCTTTATCAATATCTGGAAATGCTGGATTACCACCTAGGGGATGTTCACGGGATTTTAATTTTCTAGCTATATCGGGAGACATTCTTTCCTCTCCGCTGTATTCTATTGGGGGTGCCTCATAAAGTTTTTTCTTTGCCATTTTTACTTACCTGTTTCAACTGAAGTTTTTATGTTTGAGAAATCAAACCAGTTAGGTTGTGTTTTTCCTTTAGCTTTTGGTTTTGGTGTTGTTTTAGGTCTTTTAAATGGTGTTGGTCTTCCTGGTTTTGTTGGAGCAATAGTCGGTGTTTTAACTGGTGTTTTAACTGGTGCTTCAGTATCCATAGGAGCTCCCATGTATGTACCTTCCTTATCTCTATTAGTTTCGTCAATTTCTAAAGTTTCTCTATCACTACTATCTTCCATTCTATCTTCTCTAGTAGCCTCCTCAAAATCTTGTAAGTCATTAATAGGTTCGTTGTCTAATTCTATATCTCCATTACTATTAATTCTAAAAGGGATTATACTATAATCATTTCTTATAAAACCTAACATTAATGTTTCCTCTGGGTCCATGTCTTGGTTTTGTACTTTGTCTGGTAAAAGACTCCATCCACTATTATCAGCCATACGTGCTAATCTTTCAAACGAAACACCCATTTCCATTGTTGTTGGGGTTATCCTGTGTTCTTTTAACATCTTTAAAAGATTACCTTTCGTTGTTTTAGCTGGCTCATTTTTTTCAACAATACCCATAATCCAACTTTCAACCATTTCTTGTGAAACCTCTTCCGTTTCTGACATTTCATCATCTAACAATATCTCAACCTCTTCCTCTTCACCAGATTCTGGGTCTTTTTTTATTTGTTTCATTACTGGTTGTCCTGTAGGAGTAGTATCTTCAGCGTCAGATTTTACATCGTCCTCATTAACTTCATTTGTAGTTACTGTAACAGAACCATCATCATTAGGTGTTACAGTCCCATCAACACTTAATCCCCCATCATTCTGTTTAATTTTATCTACTTCTGATTTGGTATATGTTGTCTTTTTTACTGTTTTTGTCTCAACTTCGTTGAATAATTTTTTACTTAACTGTTTTAGTTGTTTGTCTGAAAACAAAGATAGTGTGGTAGGAGTAAATCCTTCCTTTAATAATCTATATATAATTTTTTTTCTATTGTACATATTCTATTTTCTTATCGTAGTTTAATACTAAGTCTCGAGAATAAAGTTTATCCTCTACCTCCTTTATGGTGTCACCAAAATGAAAAACCAGCCTTTCGTCTGGTTGTGATTCATCGTTAGTCCAAATTTCATAACCTAAAGCTATCACTCTATCAATTGCGTGTTCCATACCAAAATAGTCAGAATTCTGAACAACTTCTAGGATAATATCACTTTTGGTTAACACTCCAACTTTTTTTATGTAGACCATGTCTGGTGGAGCGGGTTTTCCATGTGACGGTGTAGAGTCCCAATCTTCACCCCACATTTCTTGTGTAGAGTCGCCGAAAATAAATTCATATATATTTTCTCCCTTGTAGTTAGGTCCTAATTCGTTTACAAAGATTAACTCCATGGAATTAAACTGTTTTTGTAGTCTTATTAATTTTTCTTTTTTTAACTTTTTCTACAATATTTTGTATGAATTGTTTGCTATGGTTTTTTTTGTTACCAGGGTTTACATATTTATCAATCACTTTTTCAACTGATTCTCTAATACTTTTGTACCCTTCAGGCATATCTAACATATCACCTTCATCTTCAACATCAACATCCATACCTTCATCTTCCATTCCCATTTCATCATCTCCCATTTCAAACTCTTCATCGCTTACATCGATATCCATTTTGTCTTCCATTCCATACTCTTCATCATCATCCTCAAATCTAGAAGTAATATCATCTTTATCCTCCATAGACAATTTGTCTAAATCTACAGCTGAAATTATAGAGTTTAAAACATATTTAATATCATCTGATTCTAATTCATCAGCGAAATCTCTAAGTTTTTGTCCTAATTTTCCTGTTAATTTTTGAATTGGTTTTATAGACATTTCTCCTTCAACATCTACATCAACATCAATTTCTTCCTCTTCATCACCCATGTCGTCAACCATGTCGTCTTCCATACCCATATCTTCATCACCCATGTCATCACCCATGTCACCTTCCATTCCCATATCGTCTTCCATTCCCATGTCTTCCATCGCTGGTTCAGTATCTGGTATGTCTACCGCTATAACAGATTTTTGTTCACCCATTTCCATTTCATCATCTGTTAGGTCTGTTAAAACATCCATGTCCACATCCATATCAGTATCTTCAAACATAGAGGTACCTTTACCATCCGTATATTCCATGATGATTGGTTTGAATATTAGGTTTAATTTTTTAAGAGCTGCACCATAACTTCTAAATCTGTCTCTTTTTTTACCTCCTACACCATGTAAATAATCTTGTGCAGATTCGTTTAATCCAGATTTTAAATAATACCCATCTTTTTCTTGTACTATAGAATAGTGTACACCATTAGGTGCTTTTTTAGTGTAAAAGTTGGTTTCCGTATGAAGCTCATTATTTCTAGGAGATTCACCGTATCTAGCTATCTCCATTATTCTTTTAATTTTGTCTTGCCCTTTTAATTTTTCTGAGCCAATTGGTTTTAAGTCTGACATATTAGTTTTTTTTTATTAATTGTTAGAGTGTCCTCCTCCTATTATTGATGGCATAAAGAATTGTGATGTGTTCGAGCTAAACGGCCAATTAGACGGTATAGCTCCAGCTGCGGGACCTAAATTTGTAGTAAATCCTCTATTAGTTGTCATATAAGTATTGCATGTACAATCATAACAAAGAGCTGCTACAGAAGCATCTTGAACCGACAACTCATCAGGGTTAAATGAGATATCAATACTTTGCCCTTCGTTTAACGTTATATTTACACCCCTTACTTGTACAGTCTTATCATCAGCTATAGAATATAACCCTGTACATGTCCATGCGCTATAAGTAGTTGCCGACCCAGCTGCTAGAACTGTAGTGAGAATATTTTGTGTTGGTATTGAAGCACCACCATAATTACCTGTTGCCATATTATTTTCCTTTTTTTATAAATACTTTTTTTAGTATAAAAAGTAATCTTATTTTATAGACATTAATTCATCTTGCATATCATTTCTAAGGTCAAGTAGCTTTTTAATGTATCCATTTCTCCTTAATAATTTAAAAACAAGATTTTCATATGAGTATTCTCCACCTTTTTCTAACCCACATGTTCTATATTTTTTTAACTTATCTTTTACCTTACGAACCAAGTCTATGGTATCAGTAAATTCTATATTTTTTGATTTTTCATATAAATCATCAATCATTTCCATCCAAGGAGATGCTTTTTTTAATAAAACTTTTTCATCTAAATCAAACTCTTCTTGTTGGGGTTCTACTATCCATTCATCGTAAAGTACTGAATATACTCCTGAAGAAAAGTGTTCTTCTGTGTCATCCTGAGCATAAACTTCAACCTCATACCCATATATGGTTACATCGTGTTGGGAATTCCAAATAGTTTTTTTACTATTAAAATAATTTTTTAGTAATTCTTTATCGTATTGGAACTCACCGAAATCCACTATAACGTGCAAATCAATATCAGAATAATCAGACCAATTATAGTTAGCTAAAGAACCAGTAACTGTAATGTCCTCTACATCACAATCTTTAGTATCAACTTCGCAGTCACCTAATCCAACATCTAAAAAGTCCATAAAGTCACCACCTATTTCCAATAACTTTTCACGAATCTCGGGTTTCATTACATACATACCTTCTGACTCCATCCAAATATCAGGATTAAGTTCGTCCTGGATATGAAAACTTTTTACTATTTTTTTATCGTCCATTATAGTTTTTTAAATTTATATTTTTTTGCAATATTTTTTGAAAAGTATGCTCCGCTGCTTTCAGCTGTCCTTAATTTAGTGAAAATTAATAATGGTACTTTATAGTAAAGATATTTTCCTCCTTTCTTAAATTCCATTATTAATTCTTGGTTTTCTTTATTGTATTCTGACTGTTTTAAATTCGATGAATTATATTCAGTAATTATATTATTTTCTAATATTGTTTCTTTTTTAAGTGTCATTAGTTTTCAAAGTATTTTTGTATGTTTTGATAATCTGGTTTAGATTCTGGATTTGTTATATTGTTTATTTGTTCCAATAACTCGACATTTGGGTTATTTTCATAGTACTCACTTAAAGCTTGTATTACTTTTTGTGTTGTTGCTTCACTTGGTTTCATATTTAAATCTATACCCACTCTTTGTCTTGGTGTTAAACTTTGTTTTTGTTCGTTACCATTTTCATCAATCCATTCGTATTCATAAACTGTGTCCATTTCCAATAACAATGTAACAAAGGTCACCCATCCTTGTTGTTCTTGTTGTTTTTCTGTTGCTAAATCTGGACGCCATTTGTCATCTAACCACGCACTAGCAAATCCTCCTAGAAAAGGTTTTCTGGTTTTTCCTTTTTGTGGGCCATACAATACTTCACCTTTTTCATTTTGGTCCGCACATATTAAAGCCGCTCTTTTCATGTCTGGTAGAAACTTATCAGGTTTTTCAAAATTATTAACCCAACAAGCCATAGGATTACTATACCCCCTATCTGATAATTCTGTTGTAATATCCATTTCATGGTCTCTCCAGTCATTTTTATCCTTTTTCATATTTGCGTCAATTTCTGGAAACCATATTGTTTTATTTTTTCTCCAAGCTTTTTTTTGTGAAGTTGGTCCATTTTCTAATATATTGTCTTCTGCTTTTTTGATGTATGTTTGTACTGAATCACAATCGTCTTCGGATAAACCAGGGTAATTTCGAGTACCACACTCTAGAAGTTGTTGTACATAACTAGTATAAACTAGGTTGCAATAATAATATCCAGCGTATGGTGTTCCTAACATTTTATGTGGTTCCATATCATCTGCGTTGTCTGGGAAGTTTGGTGTTGTGTTAATTATACCACATATGTTATCGGTGTCTACATTTTCATAAAACCATCTAGAACTACTTTTAACCCATTTCCATAAACCAATACGATTGTATTTCCATTCTACTTCTAAATCCCAGTAATCACCAGGCATTACCCAGTTATAGGCCATTTTTACAGCGTCTAAATCATATATCCCTAATCCTAACAACATACCCCCTAACAAACCTCCTAATTTTTTTATAAATTTTATAACATAACCGATAGATGTTTCAATCTTGCTTAGAAGTCCTCTTATAGTGTTCATGGACATATTAATTCCTTTAGATTTTAAAGCGCTTTCTATACTATCTAATACTCTACTTCCAGAACTTTTTATAGACTTATAAAATTTACTGACAGTTTCTAATGCACTATCAAGTAAATTCATCATCTTTTTTAAACCAATTTTGTTGTTAAGTTCACGTGCTAAAGTTTTCCACGCTGGAAATGATAATTTAGTGCCTTTTACGGCATTAGCTATAAACCTAGCTAACCTTTTCATTAATGGTTTCATCAGTTGACCTCCAGGTATAATAACTATAGCTAACATTAATCCCCCCATATATGGGTCTCCCTCAGCAAAATAAAACGCAGCGTCAATAATATCTACAATAAAGGAAGCTCCTAATAAAACACCACCAACTGGGGAACCTACACCTGTAGCTGTAAGTATAGAGCCTATTACAGCCAATATAATTGAAATCACCATAAAAACAGTGTGGTGGTCTAAATCAGATAAAAACTCTTTTATATCATCAAAAACCCATCCCATCTCCATAACAAAACCTGGTTTACATCCAAAGTGATTTGTTGTCTCTCCATGGGCAGCAACGTACTGACCCTTTACCATACTATTAATAATACTGGATGCTATTACTTGTTCTTCAGCGTCAATTAACTTTAATGCCGCATCTCTTGGAACCCCCATTCTTAATGCATTCCACCAACCTTTATTTGCTTCGGGTAAACCAAGACTTAGATTATCCCCCTTTAGAAATATTTTTTTATCTGGTTGTACTACTCCAGTCCCAGCTTTCTTTTTTGCAATTGCAGAGGTACCTAATTTAACTGCTGCATGTTGTTTAGGGTTGTCTGGGTTTTTTAAAGTGTAAAAATGGTAATACTTACCGTCATTATGTTTTATTTTTCCTTTTGGTGGAGCTCCTTCCTTCCAAACAACACCTCGTGGAAATAAATTGTATAGGTCTGAAGGGTCTAAATCTTTTAACACCTCTACTACCGTGTTATACATCTTTTCTTCACTTTTCCTAATAAAGGCTTCAGCGTATTTTTGTTGTTCGAGGTTTAAATGTATTGGTGCTGCTGCTCCTGTTTTGTATGTGCTTGGTTTTCCAAAAACATTTTCCCAAAAGTTTTTTGTTTCTGGATTTGAGTAGTTTGTAGCGTTGTTGCAAATATAAGAAATGTTTTCCGCTGGAAACCATACTTTATAGTTTCCTGTTAATTGGTCTACAGTTACTATATCATTTCCTCTAGGTTGACCTCCCCTTCCTATTGTCCAAGAACCTCCTTGGGGTATTGAGTAATAACTGTTTGCTTTACTCTGTAGGGTTGGGTCATCAGTTGAGTAGGACCTTACTACTGGGTCCCTATCATCCTCTTGTTCTTGTTCTAATAAAATTTTAGATGTGTTAACTATTTTTTCTCTTTTTTCTGGAGAAATACTAGTCCATTTTTTATATACAGGCCCTTTCTTTAAAACATCTTTAACGACCGTTTCTATAAGATTGGTTAATTGTTCTTTATTTAAAATGAGTTTTGACATGTAAACGTTTTACTATAAATATAAATACTTCTAAAGTAACGTATATAAAAAAAGGACCCGAAGGTCCTTTTTCTACTTAACTTCTTCAAATTTTACATCTGAAGGACCATCATTGGTCTCTGGTTCTGGTTGGTCGGTTTGTTGGTATAGTTTTGTACTAATTTCTTGCCACATTTCATTTATTTTTTCAGTTAAATCATCAATACCTTCAAGGTCCTCATTTTTTCTTACCTCGTCTAACTCTTTAATTGTATTTTCTAATCTTGATTTATCTGTGTCGTCAAGTTTATCTCCAAACTCTTTTATTTGTTTTTCTGTTTGGAATATTGTCGCGTCTGCCGTATTAAGTTTTTCTACTTTATCTTTTTTAATAGCGTCTTCTTTAGCGTTTTGTTCAGCTTCTGTTTTCATTTTATTAATTTCTTCTTCAGACAATGAACTGCCAGACTCAATTTTAATATTTTGTATTTTACCTGTTCCTTTATCTTTTGCTGAAACATTGATAATACCATTTGCGTCAATATCAAAAGTAACCTCAATTTGAGGAACCCCTCTAGGTGCTGGTGGTAGGTCAGTTAGTTGAAATCTTCCAAGTGTTCTATTGTCATCAGCCATAGGTCTTTCACCTTGAACTACGTGTATGTCTACTGCTGGTTGATTATTTGAAGCTGTAGAAAACACTTCTGATTTACTAGTAGGAATAGTAGTGTTGGAATCTATTAGTTTTGTCATAACACCACCCATAGTTTCAATACCTAGTGAAAGAGGTGTAACATCTAATAGTAAAACATCTTTAACCTCTCCAGCTAACACGCCTCCTTGGATTGCTGCTCCCATAGCTACCACCTCATCTGGATTTACACCTTTAGACGGTTTTTGTTTAAAAAACTTTTCAACTGCTTCTTGAATTGCTGGGATTCTTGTAGAACCACCAACCAATAAAACTTCATCTATATCTGTAACTTTAAGTCCAGCGTCTTTTAAAGCTTTCCTACAAGGGCTAATACTTTTTTTAATTAGGTCGTCAATCATTGATTGGAACTTTGCTTTAGTTAAATTTCTAACTAAGTGTTTTGGACCTGTATTATCAGCTGTTAAATAAGGTAAATTAATTTCTGTTGTGCTCGCGGTAGACAATTCTACTTTTGCTTTTTCAGAAGCTTCTCTTAATCTTTGTAAAGCGGAAGCGTCTTTTGTTAAATCAACACCAGACTCTGTTTTAAATTCCGATAATAACCAATCAATAATTACTTCATCAAAATTATCACCACCTAATTGTGTGTCTCCATTTGTAGACTTAACTTCGAAAAGTCCATCAGATATTTCTAATATAGAAATATCAAAAGTACCACCACCTAAATCGTAGACGGCAATAGTTTTTTCATTTTTTTCATCTATACCGTAAGCTAATGCCGCAGCGGTCGGTTCGTTAATTATTCTAAGAACCTCTAAACCTGCTATTTCTCCCGCTTCTTTTGTAGCTTGTCTTTGTGCGTCATTAAAATACGCGGGTACAGTTATAACAGCTTGTTTTACTTTAGACCCTAGGTATTCTTCAGCTGTTTTTTTTAGATTTTGTAAAACAACAGCAGATATTTCTTGGGGGATGTAAGACTTGTCATCAACTTTAATATTAACAACATTACCTTTCCCTTTATTTACCTTATAAGCCATTTTTTTAGATTCGTCACTAATTTCACTAAACTTACTACCTATAAATCTTTTTACTGAATATATTGTTTTATCCGGATTTGATACCGCTTGTCTTTTTGCTGGTTCACCAACTACTCTATCACCATCTTTAAATGCTACTACAGAAGGCGTGGTTCTTTTACCCTCTGAATTTACTATGATTACAGGACTTCCAGCTTCTACTACTGATACACAAGAATTTGTGGTCCCTAAATCGATTCCAATTACTTTTCCCATTTTTTTAATTTAATTTTTTTTTAATTTCTTATTAATTTTAGTAATAACATTTGATTTAGTCAAACTTTTTTCATTTGATGTGTAGTCAAATTTATAGTTAAAAAAATCGTCTATTATTTTAAACATTTTTTCTTGGCTAAATCTTTTTTTGATTTTATCCATTTTCTTTTGTTTTTTTAATTGTTATTCGTACTTTTATATTACAATAAGTGTACCAACATAGTATTATAACAATGATAAGACATTTTGTCATAACATTCAAGTTTCACCATGTCATATAGTCAGTATTGATTTATTAGGCAGATTTAATTAAATTTATAACAATTAAAAAGTAAAAATATATGTCAGATTTTAAAGAAGCGTCAGATAAACCTAGAAGAGACGAAAATAGAGATGAAATACAACCAGAAGGAACTCCCATTCTGGATAATTTTTCTACAGATTTAACAGCATTAGCAAGAGCAGGTGAATTAGACCCAGTTATTGGTAGAAAAAAAGAAATTAAAAGAATAGCACAAACGTTGTGTCGTAGAAAAAAGAACAATCCTGTTTTAATAGGTGAACCTGGTTGTGGAAAAACAGCAATAGTAGAGGGTTTGTCTATTATGTTAAGTAGGGGTGAGGGTCCTAGACCATTGTTAGATAAAAGAATAGTTTCATTAGAGTTAACATCACTAGTGGCTGGAACTAAGTACAGGGGTCAGTTTGAGGAAAGAATGAAAGCTGTAATAGATGAACTAAAAAATAATAAAGATGTTATTATTTTTATTGATGAGTTGCACACTGTTGTGGGTACTGGAAATTCGTCTGGTTCTTTAGACGCTGCTAATATTTTTAAACCCGCTTTAGCGAGAGGTGAAGTACAATGTATAGGGGCTACAACCTTAAACGAGTATAGAGAAAAGGTTGAGAAAGATGGAGCTTTAGAAAGAAGATTTCAAAAAGTGAGTATAGCTCCAACAAGTACCGAAGAAACTCTTACAATATTGAAGCAGATAAAACATAAGTACGAATCTCATCATAAGGTAAATTATTCAGAAGAAGCTTTAGAGAGTTGTGTAAAATTTGCGGAAAGATATATTAATGAACGTCAGTTTCCTGATAAAGCTATAGATATCCTAGACGAAGTTGGTGCTAAATTTCAAATAGAGGTAAAGTACCCTAAATCAATAGAAAATCTAAAAACAAAAATAGCAAAACTTAAAGAAGAAAAAATGAAAGTAGTAAAGACTCAAAATTATGAAAAAGCTGCTGACATAAGAGATAGTGAGCGAAAATTAGTTACAGATTTAGAAAAATTAAAATTAAAGTGGGAAAAAGACCAAGACTTAAAAAGAACAGAAATAACAGTTGATAGTATTATGGAGGTTGTTTCGGATATAACTAAAATACCATTAAGTAGGTTAGATATTGGGGAGAAAAAAGAACTTCTTAATCTTGAGGATAAATTAAGAGGTGTGGTTATTGGACAAGAAACTGCTGTTAGTAAAATATCTAAAGCTATTAAACGTAATAGTGTGGGTATAAAGGATACTAATAGACCTATAGGTTCTTTTATATTTTTAGGGCCTACTGGTGTTGGTAAAACTTATTTAGCTAAACAACTGTCTTCCCATGTATTTGGTTCTGAAGAATCATTAATTAGAGTAGATATGTCTGAATTCCAAGAAAAACACGCTTTATCTAGACTAATCGGTTCTCCTCCTGGATATGTGGGTTATAATGAAGGAGGACAACTAACAGAAAAAGTTCGTAATAATCCTTATTCTTTAATTTTATTTGATGAGGTTGAAAAGGCTCATCCTGATATTTTTAATCTAATGTTACAAATTTTAGATGATGGTTATATTACAGATTCAAGTGGAAGAAAAATAAATTTTAAAAATACTCTAATTATTATGACATCTAATATAGGGGTTAAAAAAGTACAAGACTGGGGAGAAGGAATTGGTTTTTCTACTAAAGCTAAAGAACAACACAAAGAAGAACATATGAGGTCTTTAATTTCTAAGTCTCTGAGGAACACGTTCAATCCTGAATTTCTTAATAGAATAGATGAGGTTGTTATATTTGAGTCACTTAAAGTTGTGGACTTACAAAAAATTGTAAAAATTCAATTAGCTGAATTAAAAATTAGATTAAAAGAAAAAGATTACGATTTTAGTTTTGGACCTACAGTGATTAAACACATTTCTGAAGAGGGTTATGATGAAAAGTATGGAGCGAGACCTTTACAGAGAGCTATCCAAACAATTTTAGAAGATTTAATCTCAGAAGAAATATTAAAAGGTACTGTTACTGAAGGAAATTCTTATTTTGTTAACTACAACAAAAAAACAAACAAAGTTAAAATTAAACAAAAGTAAAATTTATACCTATATATTTTGATACTACAAACTTTTTTATTATCTTTGTAGTATGAAAACATTACCTAAAAAATTACAACGACTTATTAAAGAAGAAAGATTCTCCTTTGACAACAGAGAAAATCAACACTGGGGTGGGAGAATGAATATAGAATATCGTATTACTTGGATTAAACTAGACGACGAGTGGGGTAATAGAAGTATCTACAATCCTGAGTACTCTACAATATTAGTAAACTTGAAGGTAAGGGGTACTGCCTGTACAGGTAGAGGATATGACCGTGATAATGACACTCAACAAGATATTAAAAAACTAACTCGTTGTAAAAAAACTTACTGGGATGGATATGAATCTACTTATAGTCCTGCGTGGGGATATCAAAGTCACAAAAGAATTAGAGAAGAAATAAGAAACAAAGTAAACCATGAAGTTAAAGATTATCTAAAATTAATGGGTATTACAGGTGGTAGACATTACGACGGAATTAAAATTAACACAATAACTTTTGAGAAATGAATTTAGAAAAAGCAAGAAATATGGCCCTTAAACTAATGAGAAGACACGGAGTATCTGATTACACCTTTAAGTGGGATAGAGCGGTGCGTAGATTTGGTTGTCATAATGGTAGACTTAAAACTCTTTCACTGTCTAGACCTTTGACTCAACACGAAACAAGTGAGTCTAGAGTAAAAAATACTATTTTACACGAAATCGCACACGCTTTGGATTACAAAAAACGTGGTTATTCTAATCATGACAATAATTGGAGAAAAATTGCTATGTCTATTGGGTGTAGTGGTGAAAGATGTACTAGTAATAGTGGTGTTGATAAATCCAGGGTAATGAAATGGATTGCTACTTGTCCTAAATGTGAAAGGGATGTGTATTACGCTAGAAAAAGTAAAAGAGAGTTAGCTTGTGGTAAATGTTGTAAAGAACATAACAATAACAAGTTTACTGCAGAATATAAATTTACTTGGAGTTTAAACCGTAAGGTGGTTAAGTATTATTAACCTAGTCGTTTTAAGAAAGGCCATAGTTCATCGTCCTTTAATATTTTAGTAATAGATGGAAATAACCAAGGAGAAATATTAGACATTTTCATACCTTTATTTAACCATATAAAAACTTGTTGATTTTTTAAGGCGGATATTTGAGCTTCACCGAATGTTCCAGCTCCCGCTGTCCCATCAAAACTAATTAGATTAGTATCACAAACTTGTAACATATATAAATCTTGGTGTACGATTTGTTCTCTAACTTTTTCCTGGAATATAATCATGTCTTCATCATTTAATTCATTTGCCTTCCATTTTTTAAACATTTCCTGGAATGTTGGGTCTTCGGCTCTTACCGTTTCAGCTCTTAATGGATTCAATAAAGCTGGATATTTTATACCACCAAAATTTAATTTTCCTGTTGTTACTAATGTACGTAGTCGTTCATCCTTAACTACATGGTCTGGACCATAGAACTCCTCTACTCTAGTTCTCCAAGATGCTCCGTCCTCAGCAAAATCAATCCCCCCTCCTAAATACATTGCTTTTGGTTTGAATAGTCCTTGCATATCGGTAGGGTCTAAAACTTTTAACATTTGTATAGTGTCCTTAACCTCACTCATAGAGGCGTTGATTAAAAAGTTAGTCGCTTTATCTGTTATATACCTTTTTAACCATTTTAAAATTTTACCAAATGTGGTTGTAGCTTTTATTTCAGGAATACCTTTGTAAGAAATTTGTTCTTGTAAGTCGGAATCATTATTTTTATTTTTCAATAACTCCTCCAAACCACTCATTACAGCTTTTCTTTGTTCTAGGGGTAAGTCGAATATTTCGTCTTGGAATAGGGTGACATCTACCACCTCTTCTTTTAATATTTTTTTAATTATCTTTTTCATTAATAATCCTTTTCTGTTTTTTGACCTAACATTATTTCTTTAGCTGCTGAAGTACCTATACGACTTGCTCCAGCTCCCACCATTTTTTTCAAATCGTCCTGACTATAAATACCACCAGATGCTTTAACCTTTAAGGGACCTGCGTTATTTGTCATAATAGATACCGCTTCTTCAGTAGCTCCTCCAGGACCACCCCCTTCTGGTGTAAAAAATCCTGTAGATGTTTTTACAAAAACATTTGCGGCTTCACCTTCACCAAAATTGTCAATAATCACATCTCTAATTATAGAAGTTAATTCCCCTATTTGGTCTTCAGTTAAGGCTGCAGTCTCTAAAATCCATTTTACTGTTTTTCCATTTTTTAATCCAATTTCAGAACCTTCTTTAATCTCTCTACTAACTTTTTCTACATTTCCTCTTAAATAAGCTCTATAATCTATTACAAAATCTAATTCATCTGCTCCATTATTTACAGCTTGTTTAGCTTCTTGTACTTTATCAGTTACACTACCGTTCCCATATGGAAAATCTATAACCGTACCCACTAAAACATTTGCTCCTTCACTATCTATAAGGTTACGAGCTACTTCAACATATTCTGGTCTTAACATCACTAATTTCATATTATGTTCTATAGCATCTTTAATTGTGTTAAATACAATTACTTCTGTTTCTTCATCTCCTATCCCTGCTTGTTCGGATGTTTTAAGATATGTGGAATCCATATATTGACCCATCTCATTTTCTTCATTAACTAACATTAAATTTTTAATTCTATTTATCTCTTCTTTAATCATAAATTTCATTTTAAAGGTTTTATTATAAATATAATTTGTTTATATTAAAATTTTTATTTATCTTTGTAGTATGAATAAAAAAACAATAAAAAAACTTAAAAATATTTTATCAGTACCTACCTATACTTGGGAAGAAGACTTATTAATAGAATATGTTACAGGTATTTTAGATAAAAAGGGTTATTCCTATAAGATAGATAAGCTTGGTTCGATTTATGTGACTAAGGGTAATGCTAAACATTTTCCGTGTTTGGTGGCTCATTTGGATAGTGTGCATGAAATCCAAGACTATACTGTAAAAGAGGAGTATCATTTAAATGCTCAAGACGAAAAAAAACTATCTTTAGTTGCGTATTCCGATAATGATGGTAATAGATGTGGTATAGGGGGTGATGACAAAGCTGGGGTTTTTATTTGTTTAGAGTTATTAGACAAATTAGATAATGTTAAAGTGTTTTTTCCAGTCGCTGAAGAAACAGGTTGTCAAGGAACCAGACAAGCGGATAAAGAATTTTTTAAAGATGTAGGATACGCTATACAGTTTGATTCTACTGAAAATAATACTATGAGTAAAACCTTAATGGGTGTAAAGTTGTATAAGGAAGATGGTGACTTTATCGAAAAGTGTAAAGATATTATATTAGAACATGGAATTACTGACTGGTTAAATCACCCGTATACGGATACTATGGTATTAAAAGAAATGTTTGATTTTAGTTGTTTAAATTTTGCAGCGGGTTATTATGGCTGGCACTCTAATTATGAATATGTAGTTGTCGAGGATGTGGAGAACGCTATAAAGTTAGGTGAAAGACTTTTAAATATATTAGGAGAAAATAAGTACAGTTATAAACATAAACCTACTACTTGGAGTTTACTTAATTGATTAAAATAGTTGGTGTTGATTAACATAGGTTGGTAATTCATCAATAGTGGTTTGGTGTTGTTTTGTTTGCCATCTTCCTTGTTCATCATTTTCTTGTATCTGGATGTGTATTTTACCACTCTTTAAATCCCAATCTTTTATTATTATTGACCTTTGGTAACTGCTTCCCTCAACATCTTGTTTTAGTTGCCATTCTCTATAGGGTTTTGTAAATCCTAAGTTATTTATTGTTTCCATAAATTTTTCTTCATTCTCACCTAGAGTTTTAAGGTCATCACCGTATTCTTCCATTACATTATCTAAGAATCTGCCCATTTCCCAATTAATATCTTCTTCACCACCTTCGAGAGACCAACTATCCCACCACGCGTCATATAAATTTACATCTAGGTCATTTATGGAATGGTCTTCTAATTGTTTTATATTATCCACACCAATATCCCTACAAGGTATAATAATTCAGGATATGTTATATCTATTCTCCACATTGCGTAGTTTCTAGCACCAACATAGTCCACGTCTAAAAGTAACCCCTCTTTCACTAATTTTCTTATATCCTTAACTCGGTTTCTTCCTACCGCACACCCAATCTGTTCCACAATTCTCCATATATGGTCGTTCCAATCTTTGGTAAAGTATTTGGTTAGATACTCATCTATTTCAGATTCCTGTCTCCAGTCTCCTATTGGTTCACCAATAATTTCAGAAAGGTTATTTAATTTTTTTATATTTTCTTTGTTCATGTAACTCCCTATATACGCAATTTCATCTTCCTCCATCTCTTCACAATGGTCCTCACTATAATAGCGGTCTACAGCTAAATCAAAATAATAATCATCATCATCACCTATATTCATCCACTCTGACTTAAAATCCTCATCGGGAAGATAGATACTTAAAAACTGTTTACCAGCAATCATACTATTAATTACTGGGACATCACCCTCAGTTAATACGGTCAACCCACCATTATAGTTTTCTTCTAATTGTTGTTTAAGACCCTCAAAGGTTGGGTCTTTTATAATTTTATATACCAGCTCTAAAAGTTTAGCGCTCTCGTGACCCTCTCCTCTTCCGTAGACATCCTGCTCTATCGTTTCTTTATAAAAATTATCTAAGTCCTCTTTTGGAATTTCTACATTATATCTTAATTTATCTAACATGGTATAGGATTGATTGAACAATTCATGTAGTGTTGGTTTGTCCGCTAAAAATCTATGTGTACTAAGGAATTCTCTATCCTTATCATAAATTCTTACTTTATAACTAGGCATTCCAGGTACCTTTTCTTGGTCTACAAGACTATACTTTTCACCAGTTTTTTTATCTATTAAAATATAATGAGTTCCACTACTACCTATAGACTGGTACCAGTTCTGGTCTTTAGTCCATTCCCCACACCATTTAGTACCCTTTGCTATTTCACAAAAGGACTCGTCCCCTATTGGCCATACATATTTCCAATTATCATTTTCGTATATGGTTTTGAATCTACTTTTTTTTTCTTGTTCGGTTAGTTGGGTTACTAATGCATTTTTTTCATCATCAGTCAATTTATCTATACTTTGCCTATATTCTATATAATCCTTAACAATATCCTCAACTGGTCTTTTTTCTATTTTTGCTCTTCTTTTAAATCCAGCTTTTTGTGCTCTAACTTCATGTGGTTGTGTGTAGTATTCAAATGGGCTTAAACCTTGTGGTGTTTCTACTTCATTACCTTCTAACGCGTCTATAACATGTTCTATTTCGTGACGAACATAATCATTTAAAAATCCTTGTACTTGTTCATAATCTCCTTGTCCAAACTTTGGGCCTAAACTAATGATTACCTCGATTTCATCATCAAAATCTCCGCCCATGTTTGCATCGACCATAAAAGCTCTATCTTGATTTGGGTTTTGTAGAATATGAAGGGTAACATTAAACTCTAAGTCTCCCCTAGTATACTCGTCTCCATCTACGCCAGAAACGTGGTCTGGTAAGATATAAAGGTCGTCTAAAACTTTTTCTGTTTTTAATATATGTAAAATGTCTTTTACAACTTTACGGGTTAATTGGTCTCCTTTTTTTTGTAAATACCTCTCTGTCTGTTCTTGTATTGGTCCTGGT